>ENA-OQJH01000002-OQJH01000002.1-human-gut-metagenome-genome-assembly--contig:-NODE-2-length-135426-cov-10.312190_pt1 | contig 135426 bp, 179 predicted proteins | sample MGYA00242597_ERZ504763 | MGnify/ENA primary metagenome ERZ504763 (study PRJEB26092, sample SAMD00036359) | human gut metagenome | host: Homo sapiens | study: EMG produced TPA metagenomics assembly of... | reverse complement strand
TTAATAATGAAGAATCAGGCGGTAAAATTAGTTTTAGAGATACTTCATATCAAAAAATAATTTTGTTTTTTTACACACGAAAATACAGCCGGTGGATGCTTCTAATCACATCATCATGTGAATTAAAGAAAGTTGCGGAAAAAATTGCAATAATGAAAAAAGAAATTCATCTTCATTTGGATGAAGAAGTTGCGAACCAAATAGATGAGATGTGTAATCATGTATATAAAGGAAATTGCTTTGATAACATAAGGCTTAATGAATTTGTTCAAAATCTTCAATATATATTGGTATAAATTTTTTCTAGTGTAAATGTCAATATAAAAATGTTCAAAAATGGAAAATAAAGAACATCAGTGTCTGATTGAAAAAGAAGCCATAGGGGACGGGGATTAAGTGATAATTAATTTGTTGCAATCCGTCGAATTATTTTGCGCTTACGTTACAAGGGAAGAATTAAATTGTATTTTACATGGCAATCCGCTATACTAGTATTAAGTATAGCGGATTATTTTTGGAGGCTTTTATGGCAAATACTTTAAAGTTACCTGTTGGAATTGAAAATTTTGAGGAAATTCGTAAACTGGGTTTCTATTATATTGACAAGACAAGGCTTATTGAGCAGCTCTTACAGGGATGGGGGAAGGTTACTCTTTTTACCCGCCCTCGCCGTTTTGGTAAGACTCTCAATATGAGCATGCTAAAAAGCTTCTTTGAGATAGGCACAGATTAAGAATAAGCGCTATGATGAGGCTCTTCGGGATGAGGGTAGGTGTGATATTTTAGCCTATGGCATTGCTTTTTGCAGGAAGCGGTGCAGGGTGGCTGGAGAGAAGCTGTAAATTATTTTTACTTTATACCAGATGCTGGTATAGCGGATTATTTGGAGGTATTTCTATGAGGCTTAAAACAGGACAAAAGTGCGCATTCGGATTTGGCGCATTCGGAAAAGATATTGTGTATATGCTTATTTCATCGTATTTGCTCTACTACTACAATGTAGTGCTAGGAATGAGCAGTGTGTTTATCGGTACGGTGATGATGGCGGCCAGGATTTTTGATGCATTCAATGACCCGGTGATGGTATTATCGTAGCAAAGACGCGTACCGGGTGGGGCAGGTTTAGGCCTTGGATTTTTGCCGGCACGGTGCTCAATGCCGTGACCATCTATGCTTTATATGCAACTCCTGAGTCTATGGGGGATTCAGCGCAGAGAGTGTGGCTTACGGTGTTTTACTTTGCATGGGGCATCACATATACGCTTATGGATATTCCGTTTTGGTCTATGATTCCCGCAATCACTGAGCCGGGCAGCGACAGGGAGCAGCTTACATCGCTTGCGAGGACTTGCTCTGGCATTGGAGCTGCTATCCCTACGGTGCTCACGATGACAGTGGTGCCGATTCTTGGTGCAGGAAGCTCTATGGCTGACTACAGGATCGGATTTAAGTGGTGGGCACTTATTATAGCGGTGGTATTTGTGATTTCTGAGCTTGTATGCGTGGCATGTGTGCCTGAAAGACCGGTTGCCTGTGATGAGAAGCCGGGAAAGATATCCGATATGTTTAAAGCCTTATTTAAGAATGACCAGGCTATGACTGTTGTGGTATCAATCATTCTCGTGTATACCTCACTCAATATCTGCGGCAACCTAGTGCTTTATTTCTTCCGGTTTGATGTGGGAAACGAGGGCGCATATTCCATATTTGCCGCAGTTGCTTTTGCAGCACAGGTGCTTGTCATGATGGTTATACCGCTGCTTCGCAAGAGATTCAGCAAAAGCCAGCTTTTTATATCAGGATTTATTATTCAGATATCAGGCTTTGCGGTTATACTTATCATGGCATTTGCAAAGCTCTACACACCGCAGAGCTGGTACATACTCTGCCTGCCGGGTATTTTGATTTATCTGGGCTATGGTATGCTCAATGTTATCATGACTATATTTCTTTCAGATTCTGTTGATTATGGTGAGGTGATGAATGGCACGAGAGAGGAGTCGGTCATTTTCTCAATGCAGACATTTACGGTAAAGCTCGCATCCGGTGTAGCGGTATTTCTGGCTGGGCTGGTGGTTGACTGGATTCATCTGGATACCGCGGCTGCGGTACAGACACAGGATACACTTGATGCTCTTCGTATGTGGATGACGATTCCGTCTGTTATCCTGCTCATTGTGGGCATATTTGTATTTAAGAGATTTTATAAGCTGGATGATGCAAGGATGGAAGAAATTAAATCCAAGCTTAATTAAAAACTGCTTAGAGTCTGTAGAATTGCATACGAAAACCAACAACGCCCATGCATGAATGCATGGGCGAATTATTTATTTCTTAAGCTTCTTCTGTGCCGTAGAAAGCATCAGCTTAATACGGTTCAGCTGGTTCACCTCAGAAGCACCCGGATCATAATCGATAGCCACGATATTGGCATCCGGATGATCATGTCTGATTTTCTTTATAACTCCCTTACCCACAATATGGTTCGGTAAGCATGCAAAAGGCTGTGCACAGATGATGTTTGTGACGCCCTCATTGATGAGCTCAAGCATCTCACCTGTCAAGAACCAGCCCTCACCGGTCTGATTACCGCACGAAACTATAGGAGAAGCATACTCTGCGAGATCCTGCACGTGAGCGGTTGGCTCAAAATGCTTGCTCTTAGCCAGCTCATCCCTAGCATCCTTTCTGAGCCACTCGAAGAAGGCGATAAGTCGGTTGTTCATAAACTTAGCTTTCTTTGAAGCTCCGAGATAGTCAGCCTTGAAATTCGTGTTGTAGCAGCAGTAGAGTAAGAAATCAGTCAGATCAGGCACTACAGCCTCGGCTCCTTCAGCTTCGAGCAGGTCAACCACATAGTTGTTTGCTGCAGGCAGGAATTTGACGAGAATCTCACCGACCACGCCGACACGCGGCTTAACCTCATCTGTCATAGGCAGATTGTCGAAATCCCTTATGATTTCGCGGCACATATTTTTGTATTTCTTGTGAGAGAGCATCTTTGTGTTGCCGACAAAGTCGATGACTCTCTTTTTCCACTTCTCATGGAGTGCATTGGCACTTCCCGGCTCTTTCTCATAAGGACGTACCCTGTAGAGACAGCGCATAAAGATATCTCCAAACTCAAGTGCATACAGTCCGTGCTGGATAAGGCTTGGAGTAAACTTAAAGCCCGGGTTCTTCTCGAGACCTACCATGTTGATTGAGATAACAGGCACATCAGGATATCCGGCTTTTTCAAGGGCTCTTCGGATAAAGCCGATGTAGTTTGTTGCACGGCATCCGCCACCTGTCTGTGAGATGAGGATGGCTGTGTGTGTCATATCATAGTTGCCTGATTTGACGGCTGCCATAATCTGTCCTACGACAATGAGTGAAGGGTAGCAGGCATCGTTGTTTACGAACTTAAGTCCCACGTCCACACATTCCCTTGCAGGGATATCCGGTATGACCATATTGTAGCCGGCTGCCTTAAAGGCTGGCACGAGAAGGTCAAAGTGTATAGGTGACATCTGAGGGCAGATGATGGTGTAGTTGTCCTTTTTCATCTGCTCGGTGAATACAACACGCTCGTAGTTAGACGGTTTTAAGTCACGCTTTTCATGCTTGGTTTCTTTGACTCTTATGGCGGCAAGGAGCGAGCGGATACGGATTCTTGCTGCGCCCAGGTTGTTTACCTCGTCGATTTTCAGGCAGGTGTATATCTTGCCTGAGCCTGTCAGGATATCGTTTACGCAGTCGGTTGTGACAGCATCGAGACCGCAGCCAAACGAGTTGAGTTGGATTAAGTCAAGGTCATCACGGGTCTTACAAAGTTGGCTGCTGAGTACAGTCTGGTGTGGTACATCCACTGATCCATGACGATGAGAGGTCTCTCAAGCTCGCCAAGATGGGATACTGAGTCCTCTGTCAGCACACAGATGCCATAGCTTGTGATGAGCTCAGGGATACCGTGGTTGATTTCCGGGTCCACATGGTACGGACGGCCTGCGAGCACGATTCCGCGACGGCCGGTGTCTTCCATGTAGTCAAGCACTTCCTCGCCCTTTCGCTGTATCTCAAGCCTTGTCATGGCAAGCTCCTTCCAGCCTGCGGCTACCGCATCACGAATCTGTGACTCAGGCAGGTTGAAATCACCCTTTGAGAAGGTGGCTACGAGCTGCTGTGAGATAGTTTCCTCACTCTCAAATGACATAAACGGATTTATGAATTTAACCTCGCCTGAGGTAATCTCGTCCACGTTGTTTTTGATATTCTCAGAGTATGATGTGACAATAGGGCAGTTGTAGTGATTGTTTGCATCAGGAAACTCCTTGCGCTCATATGGCACTGCCGGTAGAAAATAAAATCTACATTTTGTTTTATGAGCCAGCTTATATGACCATGTGTGAGCTTTGCAGGGTAGCACTCTGATTCACTTGGGATGGAGTCGATACCCATCTCATAAATCTTTCTGGTAGACTGTGGTGACAGCACTACAGAAAAGCCGAGACGTTTGAAAAATGTAGCCCAGAACGGATAGTTCTCGTACATATTCAAGGCTCTTGGGATGCCGACTGTACCGTGTGGAGCATCCTTTGGGTCAAGTGGCTCATAGTCAAATATACGCTTGTTCTTGTATTCAAAAAGATTTGGGATGTTATCCTTGTTCTTCTCCTTGCCCAGACCCTTTTCACAGCGGTTTCCGGTGATGTACTGTCTGTTGTCGGAGAATTTGTTTATAGTTAAAAGGCAGTGGTTTGTACAGCCCTGACAGCGTGCGAGCTTTGTGGTGTAGGTGAGCTCGTTTATCTGGTCGATTGTGAGCATTGTTGTCTTGTAATTAGCCTCATGGCGCTCGCGTGCGATGAGTGCGGCACCAAAGGCACCCATGATACCTGCGATATCAGGCCTTGTGGCATGTACACCTGCAATTTTTTCAAAGCTTCTAAGAACGGCATCATTGTAGAATGTACCGCCTGGACTACGATATTTTCACCGAGGTCGCTTGCATCAGACAGCTTGATAACCTTGAAAAGTGCATTCTTTATTACTGAGTAGGCAAGTCCTGCTGAGATATCTGCGACAGATGCGCCCTCCTTCTGGGCCTGCTTTACCTTTGAGTTCATGAAAACCGTACATCTGGTTCCAAGGTCGATAGGGTTCTTTGCAAAAAGTGCTTCTTTTGCAAAATCCTGAACTGAGTAGTTTAAGGACTTTGCGAAGGTCTCAATAAATGAGCCACAGCCTGAAGAGCAGGCCTCGTTGAGCTGTACTGAGTCGACAGTCTGGTTCTTTATCTTGATGCACTTCATGTCCTGTCCACCGATATCGAGGATACAGTCTACCTTTGGGTCGAAGAATGCTGCTGCGTAGTAGTGGGCTACAGTCTCAACTTCGCCGTCGTCCAATTTTAAAGCTGCCTTTAATAAAGCCTCTCCGTAGCCTGTAGAGCAGGAGTGTACGATGTGTGCATCCTCAGGAAGCTTTGCGTAAATCTCTTGGATAGAACGGATGGCTGTCGCGAGAGGGCTTCCGTTGTTGTTGCTGTAGAATGAGTATAAAAGGTCTCCGTCCTCGCTTACGAGAGCGATTTTAGTGGTGGTTGAGCCTGCATCAATTCCGAGATAGCAGTTGCCCTTGTATGTAGAAAGGTCACCGGTCTTTACGTGATTGTTGCCGTGACGCGTTGTAAATTCATCGTAATCAGCCTGATCCTTAAAAAGAGGCTCCATACGTGCCACCTCAAATTCCATCTTTATGCCGTTTGAGAGGCGGTCGATTAAGGATGAGAGTGTGGTGACAGAGTTGTCTTTATAGTTTAATGCAGAGCCTATTGCTGCAAAAAGATGAGAGTTCTCAGGAACGATAGTGTGCTCGTCATCGAGATTTAAGGTTCTGATAAATGCTGATTTAAGTTCTGACAAAAAGTGCAGAGGACCGCCAAGGAAAGCAACATGTCCCTTGATTGGCTTACCGCAGGCGAGACCGCTGATGGTCTGGTTTACCACGGCCTGAAAGATTGAAGCGGATAAATCCTCGCGTGTGGCTCCCTCATTGATGAGAGGCTGGATGTCTGTTTTTGCAAATACTCCACAGCGGGCTGCGATAGGGTAGATGGCCTTGTAGCTTTTTGCGTATTCATTTAGTCCTGTAGCGTCTGTCTGGATGAGAGAAGCCATCTGGTCGATAAATGAGCCTGTACCGCCGGCACATATGCCGTTCATACGCTGTTCACGTTGCCGCCATCAAAGTATATGATTTTGGCATCCTCGCCACCTAGCTCTATTGCCACATCGGTCTGTGGGGCATAGTGTGTGAGTGCGGTAGATACAGCTATAACCTCCTGTACGAATGGCACCTCAAGGTGCTTTGCAAGAGTGAGTCCGCCGGAGCCTGTTATCATAGGACAAACTGAAAGGTCACCTGTCTTGTCGTAGGCCTTTCTGATAAGGGACTCAAGTGTCTCCTGGATATTTGCAAAATGACGCTCATAATCGGAAAAGAGGATATTGTCATCGGCGTCAAGAAGTGCAATCTTGACGGTTGTTGAGCCGATATCAATACCCAACTTATGTAAGCTGTTATTTTCCATAGTGGTTCCTCCATAATGTATTACTTATATGTTTTTATATATCTTTCTTCTTATTAAAATATATAATAGTTCTATTTTCAAAACAGAGATTATTATACGACAGATATCGACAAATTACAATGACTATAATTATAAAGAATTTGTGAATAATTCGCTGTCTCGTTGACAAAGTATGATTTAACTATCATAATAAATTTTGTAATAATTGTTGCCCTTTGCACTATAGTGTAAAAGGCAGCAATAATATGACAGGAGGATGCGGACGCGTGGTTTTATATTGCATCAAAACCATGTCTGCTAAAATGTATGAACTGGCTTAACAAACTAGAACAAAAATATGGAAGTAAAGCGATTCCGAATATCACTAGAATATTTATCGCTGCGAATCTGATAGGCAGTGTGCTGCTTTTGACAAAGGGAGATGTGGTACTTTATTATCTGCAGTTTTCAGCCTCTGCTATTTTGCACGGACAGGTATGGCGTCTTATAAGCTGGATTTTTGTGCCGAGCGGCAGCATATCATTTTTACAGCTTTTATTTATATTCTGTCTGTGGACGCTTGGAGACAGCATGGAGTCATATCTTGGCTCTTTTAGGATGAATGTGTACTTTTTCGGAGGCTTTTTGCTGTATGATATAGTTGGAATGCTTGTATTTGCAGTGACACATGTATCCATCAATCTGACTATGTACTATATACTTATAGCTATGTATCTGATGCTTGGTCTTTTGATGCCGGAGGAGAGGTGAGGCTTTACTTTGTGCTTCCTATAAAGATGAAGTGGATGGTGCTTGTTTACTTCGTGATGTTTGCATATGATGTGTATACCTATATGAGCTTTGGATGGCAGATTGGATTGGCATACGGCTCAGAAATCGTACTTGCACTTATAAATCTGTTGGTATTCATCTATGGCTGTAAGCACAGGCTCTCATTCAGGCAGAATGTGCACCAGAAGAGGAGAAAGGCACAGTTTAAAGCCAAGTTTTCCGAACCTCGCCCGGGCAGTGGCATCTCACGCCATAAGTGCTATATATGCGGCAGAACAGAATTGTCAAATCCTGAATTAACATTCAGATACTGCTCGAAGTGCACCGGCAACAAGGAATACTGTCAGGATCATCTGTTTACACATACGCACGTATAATATACATGTACTACTTTTTCTAATTCATTGACAAAGTAAACTGATGAATTTATAATGGACACAGTATTATTTTCGGAGGAACATTTATGGAGAACGAGGCAACAGTTTCGAAAAATTTTATTGAACAGATTATTGAGAAGGACTTGGCAGAGGGTCATTGCAAGACTGTAAAGACCAGATTCCCACCGGAGCCAAACGGTTATTTACACATCGGCCATGCGAAGTCTATTCTTTTAAACTATGGACTGGCAAAGAAGTATGACGGACAGTTCAATCTCAGGTTTGATGATACAAACCCTACCAAGGAGCGTCTGGAGTTTGTAGAGTCTATTGAGGCCGATGTTAAATGGCTTGGTGCTGACTGGGCGGACAGAAAGTTTTTTGCATCCAATTACTTCGACAAGATGTATGAGTGTGCAGTAGGGCTTATAAAGAAGGGAAAGGCATATGTATCTGATCTGACACCTGATGAGATAAGAGAGTACAGAGGTACACTCACAGAGGCCGGCAAGGAGGATCCATACTCAAAGAGAAGTGTTGAGGAAAACTTAGACCTTTTTGAGCGCATGAAAAACGGTGAGTTTGAGGATGGCACAAAGGTGCTTCGTGCGAGAATTGACATGAGCTCTTCAAACATCAATATGAGAGATCCGATTCTTTACCGTGTGGCTCATATGACACATCACAATACAGGTGATAAATGGTGTGTATATCCTATGTATGATTTTGCTCATCCTATAGAGGATGCTATTGAGGGCATAACACATTCTATATGTACTCTTGAGTTTGAAGACCACAGACCGCTGTATGACTGGGTGGTTATTGAATGTGGATTTAAGAATTCTCCTGAGGAGTCGCCAAAGCAGATTGAGTTTGCAAAGCTCTATCTGACTAATGTTGTAACAGGAAAGAGATATATCAAGCGTCTTGTGGAGGATGGCATCGTTGATGGCTGGGATGACCCGAGGCTTGTTTCTATAGCAGCGCTCAGACGCAGGGGCTTCACACCGGAGTCTATCCAGAATTTTGTTGATCTGTGTGGTATATCAAAGGCTAACAGCTCTGTTGACTATGCTATGCTTGAGTACTGTATCCGAGAGGATTTAAAGGCTAAGCGCCCTCGTATGATGGCTGTGCTTGATCCGGTCAAGGTGATTATCGACAATTACCCTGAGGGACAGGTTGAGTATCTTGAAGTGGACAATAACGTGGAGAATCCTGAGCTTGGAAAGAGAAAGGTTCCTTTCACCAGAGAGCTTTATGTGGAGAGAGAGGACTTCATGGAGGAGCCACCGAAGAAGTATTTCCGTATGTTCCCTGGCAATGAGGTGCGTTTCATGAACGCTTATTTTGTGAAGTGCAATAGCTGCATAAAGGATGAAAACGGCAATATTACAGAGATTCACTGTACATATGACCCGGCATCAAAGGGTGGCAACAGTCCTGATGGCAGAAAGGTCAAGGGAACTATCCACTGGGTTTCAGCCGAGTATGGAAAGCAGGTAACTGTACGTCTTTACGAGAATATCGTAAATGAGGAGCTTGGAGTGTACAATGAGGACGGAAGCCTAAATCTTAATCCAAATTCACTCACAGTGCTTGATAACTGTGTAGTTGAGCCGGAGCTTATGAATGCCAAGGCTTATGACAGCTTCCAGTTTGTCAGAAATGGTTTCTTCTGCGCTGATTGCAAGGATTCAAAGGATGGACAGCCTGTATTTAACAGAATCGTCTCATTAAAGAGCTCATTCAAGCTTCCGACAGCTAAATAGTTTTTGACTAAAAATAAACAGAAGAGAACGAAATTATTAAAAAATAAGAGATGTGAAATAATTGCTGTTATTTCACATCTCTTTTCTTTTATTTGTTGTAACAATTAATTATTTTTCTTGTTCTCAAGTTCAAGAAGCTTCATTGCACGCACCTTGAGTGGCAGACCAAACAGTGTGATGAAGCCGTCTGCATCATGGTGATCATATAAATCTCCTGTAGTAAAGCTTGCAAGAGACTCACTGTAGAGTGAATATGGTGAAGTAGTGCCGGCCTTGATGATATTGCCTTTATATAATTTGAATTTAACTTCTCCGGTTACATATTCCTGTGTTGACTCTACGAAAGCCTGGATTGCTTCACGAAGTGGTGTGAACCATTTTCCTTCGTATACTACCTGAGCGAGCTTGTTGCCCATTTCTTTTTTGACCTCCATTGTGGCACGGTCAAGGCAGAGCTCCTCGAGCTGGTCATGTGCCTCCATGAGGATTGTTCCACCAGGAGTCTCATATACACCACGTGATTTCATACCTACTACACGGTTCTCAACGATATCGATGATGCCGATGCCGTGCTTGCCACCGAGACGGTTGAGCTCTCTGATGATGTCTGCTACCTTCATCTTTTTGCCGTTGACAGATGTAGGAACACCCTTCTCAAATGTCATTGTAACATACTCACCCTCGTCAGGAGCATGCTCAGGTGTGACACTTAATACGAGCAGATGGTCGTAGTTTGGCTCCTGTGAAGGATCCTCAAGCTCAAGTCCCTCGTGCTGATGTGCCAGAGGTTACGGTCACGGCTGTAGCTTGAATCTGTGCCGAACGGAAGGTCGATTCCGTGTGCCTTGCAGTACTCAATCTCAGCCTCACGTGAATCCATTTTCCAGTTGTCCTGACGCCATGGAGCGATTACCTTGATATCAGGAGCGAGCGCCTTGATACCGAGCTCGAAACGGATCTGGTCGTTTCCTTTTCCTGTTGCACCGTGGCAGATGGCTACAGCGCCTTCTTTTCTTGCAATCTCTACAAGCTTCTTTGCGATGCCCGGTCTTGCCATTGCTGTTCCAAGGAGGTATTTGTGCTCATAAACTGCGCCGGCCTGTACACAAGGTACGATGTAGTCCTCACTGAACTCATCACAGATATCCTCTATGTAAAGCTTTGAAGCTCCGGATAATTTAGCTCTCTCATCGAGTCCGTCAAGCTCCTCTCCCTGTCCGCAGTTGATGCAGCAGCAGATTACGTCATAGTCATAAGTCTCTTTAAGCCATGGAATGATAGCAGTGGTATCAAGTCCGCCTGAATAAGCTAATACAACTTTGTCTTTCATAAGTGCGTGTCCTCTTTTCGTTTATTCTTTATGATGGTAACCATTAACTGCTTTTGTGTCTAAAAGCCTTGAATAATTACTTTAGAATAAATATATACCAGTTCTTTACATATTGCAAGTGAAAAAATATACATTATTCATGTATAATTATACATAATTTTGTATAATTTTTCTCTTTACGGATTGAAATTACTGTACTATATTATTATGTATGATGCGTCAGACCCATTTTATATGGTTATGCAGAAATACAATATGAAAAGAGGAAATACTATGATAAAGGCTGGTATTATTGGAGCCACCGGATATGCCGGAGCAGAGCTCGTGAGAATTTTGATGAATCATAAAGAGGTAGAGATTGCATGGTATGGCTCACGAAGCTATGTGGATGAGAATTATGCCGATATCTATGGAAATATGTTTCAGATAGTTGATGCAAAGTGCATGGATGACAATATGGAGGAGCTTGCAGAGTCTGTTGATGTGATTTTCACTGCGACCCCACAGGGCTTTTTGGCAGGCGTGCTCACTGAGGATATATTAAGTAAGGTAAAGATCGTCGATCTGTCAGCGGACTTCCGTATCAAGGATGTAGCCACATATGAGAAATGGTACAAGATTGAGCACAAGTCGCCACAGTTTATTGATGAGGCTGTATATGGTCTGTGTGAGATAAACAGAGACAAGGTCACAAAGGAGACAAGGCTTGTTGCAAATCCTGGCTGCTATACCACATGCTCCATCCTTACAGCTTATCCGCTTGTGAAGGAGGGACTTATTGATACAGATACACTTATTGTCGATGCAAAGTCAGGCACATCTGGCGCAGGACGTGGTGCAAAGACACCTAATCTGTTTTGTGAAGTAAATGAGAGCATGAAGGCATATGGCGTTGCCTCACACAGACATACCCCTGAGATAGAGGAACAGCTTGGATATGCGGCAGGAAAAGAAATCCTTATCAACTTTACTCCGCATCTTGTTCCGATGAACAGAGGAATCCTCGCTACAGAGTATGCGACACTTAAGAAAAAGCCTGACGGAACACTTCCTACATATGATGAGATTAAGGCAGTTTACGATAAGTATTATGCAAATGAGAAGTTTGTCAGAGTGCTCAAAAAAGGTGTCTGCCCTGAGACAAAGTGGGTTGAGGGCAGCAACTATGTGGATGTAAACTTTGTGATTGATGAGAGGACCGGCAGAATTATTATGATGGGTGCTCTTGATAATCTGGTAAAGGGTGCTGCAGGACAGGCGGTTCAGAATATGAATCTGTTATTTGGCTTCGATGAGGCAGAGGGACTCAATATGGTTCCTATGTTCCCGTAATAATTAGTAAATAGGAAAGTAATTATCAGAAAGATGCATTATAATGCTGATAGTTATATAAAAATATAAGGATGATTTAATAAAATGAGTAATGAGAATAAATATGAAATAAGGGTTATGACGATAGATGACTATGACGAGGTGTACAGTCTCTGGCAGACCATCCACGGTTTTGGAATCCGCTCTATTGACGACTCAAGAGAGGGAGTACTTAGATTTCTTAAGAGAAATCCAACTACGAGTGTTGTAGCGGTAGAAGATGGAAAGATAGTTGGAGCGATACTCTGCGGACACGATGGCAGAAGAGGCTGCCTGTATCATGTATGCGTGGATGAGCATTACAGGAAGTGCGGCATCGGAAAGAGTATGGTGGTTGCCTGCATGAGAGCACTTCAGGCAGAGCATATCAACAAGGTGTCAATCATAGCCTTCAAGGTGAATGAGCTGGGAAACCACTTCTGGAAGGAAGAGGGATGGACATTCAGAGAAGACTTAAACTACTATGATTTCACACTTAACGAAGAAAATATAACAAGATTTAACAAATAAGGAGCAGTACAATGGCAGATAAGAACATGGAACAGGTAATGGAAAAGGCACAGGTGCTCATAGAGGCACTTCCGTATATACAGAGATTTAACAGAAAGATTATCGTTGTAAAGTACGGCGGATCTGCAATGGTAGACGAACAGCTTAAAAAGCAGGTGATCCAGGATGTTACACTTCTTAAGCTGGTCGGCTTCAAGCCTATCATCGTACACGGCGGAGGCAAGGAAATCAGCAAATGGGTAGGAAAGGTCGGCATGGAGCCTGTATTTGTAAACGGACTCAGAAAGACTGATGCCGATACAATGGAGATTGCCGAGATGGTACTGAATAAGGTGAACAAATCTCTTGTTACACTTGTTGAGGAGCTTGGCGTGCAGGCTGTCGGAGTGAGCGGCAAGGACGGCGGCCTCTTAAAGGTAAAGAAAAAGTATTCAAACGGAGAGGATATAGGCTTTGTAGGTGAAATCACTGATGTCAATCCAAAAATTCTTTATGACCTGCTCGAGAAGGATTTTCTTCCAATTGTGTGTCCAATCGGTCTTGATGACGAATACAATACATACAATATCAATGCAGATGATGCAGCATGTGCTATCGCCAGAGCAGTTTCAGCAGAAAAGCTTGCGTTCCTCACAGATATCGAGGGTGTATACAAGGATCCTTCAGATAAGAATACACTTATTTCAGAGCTTACAGTCTCAGATGCAAAGAAGCTTATAGGTGATGGTTTTATCGGCGGAGGCATGCTTCCTAAGCTTAACAACTGCATAGATGCCATCGATAACGGAGTTTCAAGAGTACATATTCTTGATGGACGTATCGCGCACTGCTTACTGCTTGAGATATTCACAAACAGAGGAATCGGAACAGCTATTCTTGGAGATTCGGAGGAGAAATTTAACAATGAGCAATAATATGGATAAACAGTCATACATTGATGAGGCAGAAAAGGAACTGCTTCATACCTACAACAGATTTTCACTTGTACTCGATCACGGCGAGGGAGTACATCTTTATGATACAGACGGCAATGCATATCTGGACTTTGCCGCAGGAATAGCTGTATGTGCACTTGGTTACAGTAATGAGCACCACAAGGAGGCATTAAAGGCACAGGTTGATAAGCTTTTACATACATCAAACCTCTACTACAATGCGCCTGTCATCGAGGCGGCAGACAAGGTGCTTAAGGCAAGCAAAATGGACCGTATTTTCTTTACCAACAGTGGTACAGAGGCTATTGAGGGAGCTATCAAGGCTGCAAAGAAATATGCCTTTACAAGAGACGGCCATGCAGGTCATGAGATAATTGCCATGAACCATTCCTTCCACGGAAGAAGCATCGGAGCGCTTTCTGTCACCGGCAATGCACATTATCAGGAGCCGTTTGAGCCACTTATGCCGGGCGTTAAATTTGCAAATTCAATGATTTAGAGAGCGTTAAGGCTCAGGTGACAGACAAAACCTGCGCCATTATTATGGAAACTATTCAGGGTGAGGGCGGTATTTACCCGGCAAAGAAGGAGTTTATCGAGGGAGTGAGAGCTCTCTGCGATGAAAAGGATATTCTTCTTATTCTTGACGAGATACAGTGCGGCATGGGCAGAAGTGGCGAGATGTTCGCATGGCAGAACTATGATGTGAAGCCTGATATCATGACCTGTGCGAAGGCACTCGGCTGTGGCGTGCCGGTTGGTGCCTTTCTCATGACACAGAGGGTGGCAGATAAATCCCTTGCACCGGGCGACCATGGCACCACATACGGCGGCAATCCGTTCGTAGGAGCCGCAGTAAGTGCAGTGTTTGATGAGTTTAAGCGTCTTGATATAGTAAACCATGTAAAAGAGGTTGCACCTTACCTGGAGAAGAAGCTTGATGAGCTTGTTGCAAAATTCGACTGTCTCACAGCCAGAAGGGGTATGGGACTTATGCAGGGCGTGGAGTGCAGCCTTCCTGTAGGAAAGGTCTCAGCAGAGGCTTTAAATCAAGCCTTATAGTCATTACGGCAGGCAGCAATGTGCTCAGATTTGTGCCTCCTCTTGTTATCGAAAAGAGTGATGTTGACGAAATGATAGAAAAACTTGAAACAACACTTGTAATACTGTCAAAAAGTCTGTAAAATAAAGAGGACATCGATTTCTCCTTTGAGATTATGATATTAATCAAAGGAGACCATATGAAAAAATAATATTATTAAGTGCGTTTATTTTAACAATAGCGTTTGGCCTTTGCGGCTGTAAAAAGGATGATGCCACAGTTCATTTTGCTTCTGAAACGGAGCAGACTGCTGTGGTTTCAAGTGATGTAAACAGACAGACTGCTGATCCCAAGGAGAAGAAAGCTTCATCCGATGGAGAACAGGAGCAGAAGGCAAAAGACACAGCAGATGACACTGATGAATCTACTGAGTGGTGCGTCTATATCTGTGGTCAGGTTGCCAATCCCGGTGTATACAGAGTAAAGCCGGGCGCGAGAGTTTGTGAGCTCGTTGATATGGCGGGAGGCATGCTGGATACAGCTGACAAGAGCTTTTGGAACCTGGCATCAGAGCTGTATGATGGGCAGATGCTGTATTTCCCGACTGTAGAGGAGCTTAAGTCAGATCACATACCTGAGGGCACATATACCACCGGCATAGATGGCTCGCTGATGAAGGGCGGAGCTGAGGAGCATATAGGCGTAAAGGATGGCAAGCTCAATATCAATACCGCAACTGTCGAGCAGCTAATGGCTCTTTCCGGAATTGGTGAGAGCAAGGCAAAGAGTATTGTTGAAGATCGCGCTAAAAATGGATTGTTTTCTTCGATTGAGGATATCACGAGGGTGTCCGGCATTGGTGAAGCAATGTTTAATAAAATAAAAGATGATATAACAGTAAATTAGGAGTGTATAAATGGCAAAAAAAGTGCTGGTCGTTGACGACGAAAAGTTAATTGTAAAAGGAATACGTTTCAGTCTGCTGCAGGATGGCATGGAGGTAGACTGCGCATATGACGGTGAGGAGGCCTTAAATATGGCGAAGGCCAATTCATATGATATGATTCTTTTAGATGTCATGCTTCCAAAGATGGATGGCTTTGAGGTGTGTCAGGCAATAAGGGAGTTTTCTGATGTCCCGATTGTCATGCTCACTGCAAAGGGCGATGACATGGACAAAATTTTAGGACTTGAGTACGGCGCTGATGACTATATCACAAAGCCATTTAATATTCTTGAGGTAAAGGCCAGAATCAAGGCAATAATGCGGCGCACTTCACCGGAACGCGCACCACAGGTACAGTCATCTGTAATCGAAAAGGGTGATATCAAGCTCGACTGTGACAGCAGACGTCTGTTCATAAATGATAATGAAATCAATTTGACTGCAAGAGAGTTTGAGCTGCTCGAGATTCTGATCAAAAATGAAAATAAAGTGTACAGTAGGGAGAGCCTTTTAAAGATTGTATGGGGCGAGGATTACCCGGGTGACGTGCGTACGGTTGATGTGCATGTCAGACGTCTTCGTGAAAAGATTGAGGCAAATCCAAGCGAGCCGAAGTACGTTCATACCAAGTGGGGTGTGGGATATTACTACAACCAGAAGTAATACTTTCAGAAAGGTTCTAAAATGTTTAAGAGTAAAGTACATTTTGCATTTTATAAGAGTCTGAAATCCAGGCTGATTTTCATGATTTTTGTTCTCGTTCTGGTACCGGAGGTGGTGCTGTGCTTCGGCATACTTAACACCTACGAGTCCAGAGCGGTTTCAATCCGCGAAAGTGAAGTGCTTAGTCAGGCAAAGATTCTCGCAAACAAGATATCCACAAGTAAATACTTTGATGAGGATGGCGGTGACTTGAGCAATATTGATGCTCAGATAGACACTCTTACTACTATATATGAGGGACGTGTGCTCATAGTTGACAAGCATTTTAAGATCATTAAGGATACTTACAATTTAGATGATGGCAATACTATTATCTCAGAGGAGGTTATCAAGACCTTCTCTGCTTCAGAGATTACGAACTATGATTCTAAAAACCACTATATCGAGCTTTCTGTTCCGATAAGCAATCCAAACGACAAGGATTCAAAGATAGAGGGAGCACTTGTTGTAAGTGTGTCGACGGACAATATATCGCTAAATATGTCGTATCTGACACAGATTGCGGTGACGGTTGCCATTATCGCAGGTGCGGTGGTGCTCTTTTTTGGTGTGCTTGTGCTTTTGCACCTTTTTGTACCGATTAAGAAGCTTTCTGACGAGATATCAGACATTAAGGATGGCTTTGGAAAAGAGCAGCTGGATGTAGATGACTATGCGGAGACTGCTATAATAAGCAGGAATTTTAATGAGCTGATGAGCGGAATGAAGGTCATGGATGAGTCCAGACAGGAGTTTGTATCGAATGTGTCACATGAGCTCAAGACACCTCTTACTTCCATGAAGGTACTCGCAGATTCCATCAACAGCATGGGTGATGAGGCTCCGATTGAGATGTACAGGGAGTTCATGGGAGATATAACAAGCGAGATAGACAGAGAGACAAAGATAATAAATGACCTGTTATCACTGGTCAAGATGGATAAGTCGGCTGCCACTCTGAATATCGAGAGCGTTAATATCAATGATCTGCTCGAGCAGATTATGAAGAGACTTCAGCCGATTGCTGACAAGCAGCAGGTGGAGCTTGTACTCGAGAGCTTCAGACCGGTAACTGCAGAGATAGATGAGGTGAAGCTGACGCTTGCTTTTACAAACCTCATTGAGAATGCCATAAAGTACAATGACAATGAGACCGGTGGCTATGTGCATGTATCCTTAAATGCGGACCATCAGTATTTCTATCTGAAGGTGGAGGACAACGGTATCGGTATACCGGAGGAGTCCTTAGAGCACATCTATGAGAGATTTTATCGCGTGGACAAGTCACATTCGAGAGAGATTGGCGGTACAGGTCTGGGACTTGCCATTACAAGAAGCTCTATTCTTATGCATAGGGGAGCTATAAAGGCTCACAGTGTGATGGGAGAGGGCACTACCTTTGATGTGCGTATACCGCTCAACTATATTGTATAGGAGGCTTGATGTGAAAAGAATAATTATATTCGTGCTCACTGCAGTAATTCTGCTCTCCATGGGCGGCTGCACAAAGAAAAAAGCAGACAATACGGTTGAGGTGTTTTGTCTGAATATGGATGTTACGAGCAGCGTGCCGGAGTCATATGTGCTTAGAAGCAAAAACTCAGATGTGGACAAGCAGGTGGATGAGCTCCTTGGGAGAATGCAGGATAAGCCTGAAGACTCAAGACTGCGCAAGGCGATTCCGGATGAGGTGTCTGTGAGAGGTCATGAGGAGAAAAACTATAACTGCACTGTGGATTTCAGCAAGGAGTATTATGACCTTACGGCTGCGCAGGAGGTGCTTTTGAGAGCTTCTGTAGTCCGCACGCTCACACAGCTGGATAGTATTTCATATGTGACATTTACCGTGAACAGTATTCCTCTTGTGGACTCGGATGATGAGATTGTCGGTAGCATGGGTGCTGATGATTTTGTTGAGAATCCGGGTGAGCAGATTAATACAAGTGTGAAGGAGACGCTCACGCTTTATTTTGCTGACAAGGATGGTACAGGGCTTGAGAAACAGACCAGAGTGATACATTACAGCTCAAATATAGCGCTTGAAAAGCTTGTTGTTGAGCAGCTTATTGAGGGACCGAAGGGCTCTAAGCTCAAGGCAACTCTTCCGGGCACAACAAAGCTTATCAATGTGTCTGTGGCAGATAGAATATGCTATCTGACTTTGACTCTTCGTTCAGAAATACTATTGACAATAAGCTGACAGAGGATGTGGTGCTGTATTCGATAGTTAATTCACTCACCTCACTTCCTACTGTGGACAAGGTACAGATCTCACTTGACGGTGAGAATGACGGCATGCTGCTTTATAATTACAAGCTAAGCGACATGTATGAGTTTAATAAGGATATAGTGGATTCTGATGATTCCACGGAAAAAACTGAAAAATAGAATAGATTGGATTAGGAGGAGAAGAGTATTAGTAAAAGACCGATGTTTTTATTTGCGTTGGTCTATACTGCAGGAACTGTTTCCGGTATGTATGGCAGGGGCTTTGGGTTTTTGGCCTTTGCCATTCTGCTTGTGATTTTAATAGCTGAGTGTGTGGTGTCTAAGGGCGGCCTTTCCGGTATCAGGCGCATAGTTGTTTTGCTTATCCTGACATCGTCAGCTGTTTTTGCCACAGCACAATTCAGATACACTTCGGTAGAAGAAAACCGTGACGGCTATATGCAGTATATGACAGATGAAAAATCTGTCATCGTCTGGGGGAAGATTTATAAAACTGAATACAAGTATTTCTCATACAGGTATTATATGACGGACTGCGTAGTGCAGCCCGGGTACGGCAAGGCTTTTGGCAGAAAAATATCCTGTGGTGATGTCGTGGTATACTGTGACAGCAAAAGCGCACATCTTGGCGATTATATGAAAGCTTGTGGCAAGATAGGCTTGTTTAAGTCTGCAACCAATGAGGGAGAGTTTGACAGCGCGCGCTTTTACCGCTCGCAGGGAATTGATTTCTCGGTGAATGCAGACAGTATTAAGACAAGCGCCGGTAAACATGCATGGTATTACCACAGACTTGAAAAACTTCGTGATATGCTGTCAGCTTCACTTCTTGAGGTGACTGATGAGACAACGGCAGGAGTGCTTTCGTCCATGCTGCTTGGAGACAAGTCGTATCTGGATGATGAGATAAAGGATTTATACCAGGTCAGTGGTATTTCACATATACTGGCTATTTCCGGACTTCATATTTCTATAGTTGGCATGGCCTTTTACAAGCTTCTCAGAAAAAGAAGGGTGAGCTATACAGCGGCATTTGTCTGTTCTGCGGCACTTATACTAAGCTATGCTGTTATGACAGGAAATGCCGTGTCCACAAGGCGTGCCGTGGGAATGTTCATACTTACAATGCTTGCGGCAGCTTTAGGCAGATGCACAGATATGCTCAATTCTCTTGGCATCATGGTCATTTACCTGCTGTGGGACAATCCTATGGTTTTGGGATATGCCGGATTTGTGTTTTCGGTAGGGGCAATACTTGCTATAGGTATTGTGACGCCTGTGATGAGTGCTCCTAAGGGCGGGAAATTCTGGGCATCAGTATCCATACAGCTTCCGATGCTTCCGGTTGTGGCTATGAACTATTATGAGCTACCTCTTTTTGCAGTGTTTGTAAATCTCATTGTGATACCGGCTTTGCCTGTCGTATTTATTTCTGGTCTGCTTGCGTCTGCCGCAGGCTGCTTTGGCGTGATGCCCGGCAAACTGCTGGTGTTTCCTGCATTTGCGGTGTTAAAGCTCTATGAGGTGCTTTGCAGTCTTGTTATGAAGCTTCCGGGGGCATCGGTTATCACAGGAGCTCCTGATGGATACAGGATTTTTCTTTTTTATGCTGTTATGAGTGGCTTTTGGTGGCATTTTCGCTTAAAAAACGTGCCATAGAGTGTGGCTTGAAAGAAAAAAGCCAAATCCTTTACAGTGTCCAAAGAGTGGTGTGTACAGCAGTCCTGCTTGCAATTTTGCTTGTGAAGCCAAAAACGCTGCGCAGCTTGATATACTTGATGTGGGGCAGGGAGACGGCATATTTTACCGCTTTGAGTCAGGCACATGCATCTTTATTGATGGAGGAAGCTCTGACCGAAAACAGCTTGGCGAGAATGTGATTATGCCGTTTCTTAAGTATAACGGCATACAGAGTATATCATACTGGTTTGTTTCACATGCAGACAGTGATCATATAAGCGGATTGTCTGAGGTGATAGACAGCGGGTATACTATAGAGCATATAGTTGTGGCAGAAGCAGCGGCTAAAGAGGAAGCTATGGAGGAGCTGCTTTTTAAAGCTAAGGAAGCAGGAATTGATATATGCCTTATGTCAAAGGGGGATTCGATTGAAATAAATGATGCATCAGGTTCGCGCAGTACTGCAAACGAAGAAGCTGATGGCATCATGTGCCTGTATCCGGGGCCTGCTGATACTGCTTTAGACAGAAACGATATGTGTCTTGTGCTGAAGCTCACGGATGGCAGGTTTAGTGGTATTTTCGGCGGAGATATATCATCTGAGGTAGAAAAGAAGCTTGTTAATGAGTATGGGGATGAGCTTTCTGTGGATTTTTACAAGGCAAATCATCATGGCTCCAAGTATTCAAGCTCTGCAGACTGGATTGAGGCTTTAAGCCCAAGGTGGACTGCAGTATCATGCGCGGCAGAGAACCGCTATGGACATCCGGCAGATGAAGCCATGGATAGCTTATGGATGCAAAGTGCCGAATTTTATACACAATGCAAAGTGGTCAGATTAAGTATAAAGAGAGTACTATATATGAAAACAATAGACAATGATATAAAAGCAGGAGATTTCAAAAAGGTTTATCTGCTGTATGGACAGGAGAGATACCTCATAAAACAGTACAGGGACAAGCTGATAAAGGCTATGGTAAGTGAGGGCGACAGCATGAACTTTTCATCGTTTGAGGGCGATGGAATCAACCAGAAGGAGATAATTGACCTGGCGGAGACACTTCCGTTTTTGCGGATAAAAGAGTGATTCTTATAGAGGATGCAGGCATTTTTTCAAAGGCAGGCGATGAGCTTGGAGAGTATTTAAAGGATTCACCTGAGAGCACGCACTTTATATTTGTTGAGGAGAGCGTTGATAAGCGCTCAAAGCTTTATAAGGCGGCAGCCAAGTGCGGTAATCCTGTGGAGTTCAAGGAACAGACGGATGAGACACTTGCCAGATGGATAGGAATAAGGATTAGAAAAGATGGAAAGGGTATGAGTCAGGCTGCCTACAACAGCTTTATAGAAAAAACAGGCACAGATATGGAAAATATCGACAAGGAGCTTGAGAAGCTGCTGTGCTACTGCATGGACAAGGACGTGATTGAGCTTTCGGATGTTGAGGCTGTAACGACAGAGCAGATCACAAACAAAGTGTTTGAGATGGTCGATGCGATTGCATCACACAAACAAAAGCGTGCGCTTGAGCTGTATTACGATCTGCTGGCACTTAAAGAGCCGGCCATGCGTATTATGTATCTTATATCGCGCCAGTTCAATATACTGATGAATGTGAAAGCCATGACAAATAAGGGCTTTGGCAACAAGGATATAGCATCAAAGGCCGGATGTCCGGAGTGGGCGGTGCGCAAATATCAGGCGCAGTGCAGGCATATTCGCTGGATGATTTAAAGAGGGCTGTGAGAGACGGTGTGGCATATGAGGAGGCTGTGAAGACCGGCAGGATGAATGACCAGATGGCTGTGGAGCTTTTTATAGTGCAGTACTCTGCAGATATGACCGGCACTCATGCGACAGGCAGTAAATGATATAACGCAAATATACAAAAAAGCAAATAAAAAACCCATCGGTATGACGGCACCGATGGGTTTTTATTTATTGTTATATAGTAATTAAGCTAATCCGTTAACAAGCTTTGTTAAACGAGATACTTTTCTGGCTGCGTTGTTCTTGTGGAAGATACCCTTTGAACCAGCGCTTGCGATAGCAGAAGTTGCATCCTTTAATGCAGCCTCAGCAGCAGCCTTATCATTTGCAGCTACAGCAGCCTCAACCTTCTTGATTGCTGTCTTAACTCCTGATTTGATTGCTTTATTTCTTGCAGCCTTTAGTTTCTGTTACTAAAATTTCTCTTTTTTGCCTGATTTAATGTTAGCCAACTCGTACACCTCCAAATATTTAATCTAATGTATGCCAAAACAGACACGGACGCTTTGGCACAAACATACTAGAATATAATATGTCAACCTTTCTGCTCTGTCAATACATATTTTGAAAAAAATTGCAAAAAATTAACATATATGTGATTTTGGAATATCATACAGGGGAGGTGTATTGATTTGTCGGCTGATAAATGGTGTGCAAGAACTGATCTGGCGCTTGAGACGCAGGAGAGCCTTAAAAAGGCAAACACAGATATGAGAGGTGTGAATTTCTCTGAAAAAAAGCTGGATAATGGAATCATAGTCAGTGTAGTGACAATTGACTCAGAAAATGCAGTCAGGGCTACAGGCCGTCCTAAAGGAAAATATGTGACAATTGAGGCTGCTATGCTGTCTGAGGGAGATGAGGAGTGCTGTCAGGCTGTGACGAGGGAGCTTTCAAGAGAGCTTAAGAGCTTTGTAAAGGCTGTCTGTGACAAGCGTATATATGCGGCACTTGTTGTCGGGCTTGGAAACAGAAATGTAACTCCTGATGCGCTTGGGCCAAGATGCGTTGACAGCTTGTTTATCACCCGCCATATAGTAAAGGAATATGGCAGGTATGCGTTTAGCAACGAGAATGTAAACAGTGTGTGCGGCCTGGTGCCGGGCGTGATGGCTCAGACAGGCATGGAGTGCCTTGAGATAATAAAGGGTGTGGTGAGCGAGGTGAAGCCTGATTTTGTTGTGACAATTGATGCGCTTGCGGCACGCAGTACAAAGAGGCTGGGCTGTACCATACAGCTGACGGATACAGGCATAGTGCCGGAAGCGGGGTAGGAAACCACAGGGACGGTATTAACCATGGCAATCTCGGAGTGCCTGTTATCGCAATTGGTATTCCGACAGTCATTGATGCGGTGACTATTGTTTCAGATGCGGTAAATGCCAGCCGGGAGAACACCGCAAAGCTCATGTCGCCTAAGTTAAACGGCATGTTTGTGACGCCGAAGGATATTGACGAGACGGTTAAGAGACTGGCAGGGCTTTTGTCTGAGGGCATAAATATGGCTTTTTCAAACGATGAATATGATGACTATAGTGAATAATTTTATTGCTTCGAATATCATTAGGGCCAGCCGCATAAGCTTTATGTAGCAGGGGCTGCCTGATGCTTTAGATGGGAGATGATATTGTGAAGAAAAAAATGATTGTGCTTATAGCATTTATATATATTGCGTCTATGCTGTTTTGCGGTGATGGTGTGGGAAAGAAGTTCGTGGAAGAAAAATTTCCGCACCTTACATATTCTGACAAGGAGTGTGATGACTCAAAAAAGAAGGAGCTGCGTATTGTGGAGGATGAGGATACAGCAGGAGGTATTCTCTCATATGAGGAGCTTGCTGCGATGGAAAATGAAAATGCAAGTGTCAGGAACAATATGCTGCCGGATACCGACCAGCTGGCATTTGTTGATGAAGCTGAAAAAAACGGTGAGCTAGCAGAGCTCAAGGAGCAGCAGAACGTGAAAATGCCGCAGGTAGATATGAGCTTTGACAATCTGGTAAAAAACTATTATCAGGTGGACAAGACTACATATATAGGAGCCGATGAGCTGTGTGAGGAGGTTTTGCTTGGGCGTGATATGTCTATAGAAAAGTCAGGCAACGGTCCTGATATACTCATATACCATACACATTCGCAGGAGGGGTACAGTGATTCCCTTGATACATCAGAGGCAGAGACCGTAGTTGGAGTGGGTGACAGGCTTGAATCACTTTTGAGGGAAAAATACGGCTACAATGTGCTGCATCACAAGGGGCAGTATGATGTGAATGACCGCGACCATGCGTATTCCAATTCACTTCCTGAGATTACAGAGATTATTGAGAAAAATCCGTCTATAAAGGTGGTTATTGACCTGCACAGGGATGGAGTGGCTGAGACTACAAGGCTTGCTGCCACAATAGATGGAAAGCCTATGGCACAGATTATGTTTTTTAACGGGCTGTGCCGCACTGCTGCAAGGGGACCGATTAATAGTCTGCCCAATGAGTATCTGGGGGATAATCTGGCGTTTTCATTTCAGCTGCAGCTCATGGCAAATGAGTATTATCCGGGGCTTGCAAGGCGCATATACTTAAAGGGCTACAGATATAATATGCATCTGTGTCCGAAATCGCTGCTCGTGGAGGTGGGAGCGCAGACAAATACCAAGGAGGAGGCGTACAATGCAATGGAACCACTTGCAGATATACTTGATAAAGTGTTAAAATAATATAGACTTTATTTCACAAATCTGATAAACTTTGATGAGTTATTGAAAGCATTAGGAGGACATATGTCAATAGATCAGAGCAAAATCCGCAATTTTTGTATTATTGCCCATATTGATCACGGTAAATCTACACTCGCGGACAGAATTATAGAAAAAACAGGCACACTTACCAGCAGGGAGATGCAGGCTCAGGTGCTCGACAATATGGATTTAGAGAGAGAGCGTGGTATCACAATCAAGTCTCAGGCAGTCCGTATTATATATAACGCAAAGGATGGCGAAGAGTATATTTTTAATCTGATAGATACACCGGGACACGTGGATTTTAACTATGAGGTATCAAGGAGTCTTGCGGCATGTGACGGAGCTATACTTGTAGTGGATGCGGCCCAAGGCGTTGAGGCACAGACACTTGCAAATGTTTACCTTGCACTGGATCATGACCTGGATGTATTTCCTGTTATAAATAAGGTGGATCTGCCGAGTGCGCGCCCGGATGAGGTGGCACAGGAGATTGAGGATGTTATCGGTATCGAAGCTATGGATGCACCGCGTATTTCCGCAAAGACAGGACTCAATATAGAGGATGTGCTGGAGCAGATTGTAAAAAAGATTCCGGCACCAACAGGCGATAAAGATGCACCGCTTAAGGCACTTATATTTGATGCAACATATGATTCTTATAAGGGAGTCATTATTTTCTGCCGACTGAGAGAGGGCTCTGTAAAGGTAGGAGACACAATAAAGATGATGGCTACAGGTGCATCTGATGTGGTTACAGAGGTGGGTTATTTTGGCGCAGGCCAGTTTATACCATGCGATGAGCTTTCGGCCGGTATGGTTGGATACATTGCGGCCAGCATCAAAAATGTCAGGGATACACGCGTGGGTGATACAGTTACACTCGTTGACAGACCGTGCGATGAGGCACTCCCGGGCTATAAGAAGGTCAACCCTATGGTTTACTGTGGTCTTTATCCTGCGGACAGTGCTAAGTATCCTGATTTAAGGGATGCGCTTGAAAAGCTGCAGGTCAATGACGCTTCATTACAGTTTGAGCCTGAGACCTCTCTGGCACTTGGCTTTGGCTTCAGATGCGGATTCCTTGGACTTTTACATCTGGAAATTATTCAGGAGAGACTGGAGAGAGAGTTTGATCTGGATCTCGTTACCACTGCACCTAGTGTTATTTACAAGATTCACAAGACAAGCGGTGAGGTGATAGATCTGACCAATCCTTCAAATATGCCGGATCCGTCAGAGATTGAGTATATGGAGGAGCCATACGTATCTGCAGAGATTATGGTCACAAGTGACTATGTCGGTGCGATTATGAAGCTGTGCCAGGAGAGACGAGGAGTCTATATCAGCATGGAGTATATCGAAAAACACGAGCTCTCATAAAGTACGACTTGCCATTAAATGAGATTATCTATGATTTCTTTGATGCTTTAAAGTCACGCTCGAGGGGATATGCTTCGTTTGACTATGAGATGAAGGATTATGAGCGCTCAGAGCTTGTCAAGCTTGATATCTTAATCAATAAGGAAATGGTCGATGCACTTTCATTTATCGTATTCAAGGAGAGTGCATACGAAAGAGGCCGTAAGATGTGTGAGAAGCTTAAGGGTGAGATACCAAGGCATCTGTTTGAGATACCTATTCAGGCAGCAGTCGGTGGTAAGATTATAGCAAGAGAGACGGTTAAAGCGCTTCGAAAGGATGTACTTGCCAAGTGCTACGGTGGTGATATTTCACGTAAGAAGAAGCTGCTTGAGAAGCAGAAGGAAGGGAAAGAAGAGGATGCGCCAGGTGGGCAATGTAGAGATACCACAGGAGGCATTCATGAGTGTGCTTAAGCTGGATGAGGAGTAATCGCACATATGAAGAATCTTGAGATTTATATTCATATACCATTTTGTGTGAGAAAATGTGAATATTGTGATTTTTTATCATTTCCAGCAGACGATGATGCAAAGCTTCGTTATGTCAAGGGGCTTATGGCGGAAATGATATTTTACGGCCCGCTTATGAAGAACTATCAGGTGTCATCTGTCTATATCGGAGGAGGTACACCAAGCTCTATAGATGAGCAGTGGATTGCTGCTTTGATGGAGGGTGTGTTTGACTGCTTTAATGTGCTGCCTGATGCTGAGATATCCATAGAGTGCAATCCCGGTACGCTTAGCAGGGAAAAGCTTTTAGCATACAAGGATGCGGGAATCAACCGCCTGTCCATAGGACTGCAGTCGGCAAATAATGATGAGCTTAAGCGGCTCGGGCGTATACATACCTTTGAACAGTTTGTGACGAATTACGAGGTGGCCAGAAACGTGGGCTTTAAAAATATCAATGTAGATTTGATGTATGGTCTGCCGGAACAGTCAGCGTCACAGTATATGGCGACAGTAAACAAGATTATAAGGCTTCATCCGGATCATATATCGGCGTATTCTCTTATAGTGGAAAAGGGTACTCCTTTCTATGAAAAGTACAAGTTTGACATGGTGCGCCAGGAGGCGGGCATGGGAACGGAGTTTCTGCCTGACGAGGACGAGTTATATGATATGGAAAAGGCGGGACAGAAGGCGTTTATGGATGCCGGCTACAGGCAGTATGAGACATCTAACTATGCTAAAAGAGGTATGGAGTGCCGCCATAATATAGGCTACTGGACCAGAGCTGACTATTTAGGACTTGGAATAGGGGCGGCATCGCTTATATCAAATGTCAGATATACCAATACATCCGATATGGATGAATATCTGTCGCGCTGCCGTCATATACATGATGTGGGTGATGATATATTTAAGGCCAATCTGCATGTGGCAGCTGATGTTATAGACAAAAAGGAACAGATGGAGGAGTTTATGTTTCTTGGACTTCGTATGAATGAGGGGGTCACAAGAGAAGCCTTTGAGAGGGCATTTGGTATTTCGATAGATGCAATCTACAAGGATACGATAGACAGCTTGAAAAAACAGGAGCTGCTCGTGGTAAAGGACGGGCATATCTATTTATCGGAGAGAGGAAAGGATGTAGCCAATTACGTTATGGCACAGTTTTTGAGGGATTAACGGAGTACAAATTATGGATATGACTTTTAAGCTTCAGGTGTTTGAGGGATCGCTTGATCTGCTTTTATACCTGATAGAGAAAAATAAAGTAAATATTTATGATATCCCGATTGTCGAGATTACAGCGCAGTACATGGAGTATGTGGACCAGATGAAAAAGGATAACCTGGACACGCTCAGCGAGTTTCTCGTGATGGCAGCTACGCTCCTCGACATAAAGTCAAAGATGCTTCTCCCAAAGAAAGAGGAGGAAGAGCAGGAGCAGGAAGATCCAAGAGCAGAGCTTGTGCAGCAGCTGCTTGAGTACAAGATGTACAAGTGCATGGCAAATGAGCTTAAGGATCGCCAGCTGGATGCCGGCAAGGTGTGGTATAAGAAGAAGGACATACCTGATGAGGTTCTTGCATATGAGGAGCCTGTTAATCTTGAGGAGCTTGTCGGAGATATACGGCTTTCTGATTTAAACAGAATCTTTCAAAGTATAATGAAGAGACAGGAAGAAAAGATAGATAAGGTCCGCTCGAAGTTTGGAAAGATTGAAAAGGAAGAGGTCTCCTTAGAGGAAAAGATGGAATATCTGACAGACTATGCTGCCTCACACAAGCACTTCAGCTTCAGAGGGCTGCTTACTGCATCGTCAAGCAAAGTGGAAGTCATAGTTACATTTCTTGCAATACTGGAGCTTATGAAGACCGGCAAATTAACTATCGTTCAGGAGCATATTTTTGATGATATCCGGATTGAGTCAAGGATTGCTGCATAAAGAGGGTTTGATGATATATGAATTATAAAGCTGCAATAGAGGCTATTTTATTTACCATGGGAGAATCCGTGGAGCTTGGAAGGATAGCCGATGCAATACAATTAAATGAAAAAGAAACAAAAAAGCTGCTTGACGAGCTGATCAAGGAGTATAGAAGCTCTTCAAATATAGGTATGAATATCATAGAGCTTGATGGGGCTTATCAGATGTGTACAAAGCCACAGATGTATGAATATCTCATCCGCATTGCAAAGCAGCCTAAGAAGAGGGTGCTTACGGATGTGCTTTTAGAGACTCTTTCAATCATAGCGTACAAGCAGCCTGTAACAAAGGCTGAAATAGAAAAAATCAGAGGTGTGTCAAGTGAACATGCCATAAGCAAGCTTGTCGAGTACAATCTGGTGCAGGAGCTTGGAAGGCTTGATGCTCCGGGAAGGCCGCTTTTGTTTGGAACCACAGAGGAATTTCTAAGGAGCTTTGGGGTTTCGTCTATCGACGAGCTGCCGGTATTAAGCCCTGTGCAGGTTGAGGAGTTTAAGCAGGAGGCAGAGGAAGAGATGCACGTGAAGCTTGATGTGTAGTGCAGGTGTATTGCGTAAGCTGCCATTTCATATAATATGGACATGCAAATAATCATATATATTACCGATGGAGGTAATTATATGATTATTTTTTAAAAAAATATAAGTCGAAAATAGCTTTAATAGTTTTCATTTGTGTGTTGGTTTGTACTGTCAGCTGTTTGCTTGGTTTTAAGTCGCTGGAAAAGCAAAAAAATGCCCGGTTTGGAAAAGAAAAGTGTGTTTATGGCAGCGGAAATGGGCGGTGAAATGGCGGCTGAAAATACAGACAAAGCCGTAAATGAGCCAAAGCTTAATGCTGTTTCAGCGGCATTATATGATGCGGATGACGAGACGTTTATATATGGCAGAAATATGAGAGACAGCATGGCAAATGCCAGCACCACGAAGCTTCTTACGTGTATTGTGGCACTTGAAAAAGCTGATATAAATGATACTGTTACGATTTCACAAAATGCCGCATCACAGCCTGCGGTCAAGCTTGGACTTGTGGCCGGGAATAGCTATAATATGAAGGATTTACTCTATGGCATGATGCTTGAGTCGTTCAATGACTGTGCCTATGCGATTGCGGAACATGTGGGCGGCTCGACGGAGGGCTTTGCAAAGCTTATGAATGAAAAAGCAAATGAGATAGGGTGCCTCGGCACGTATTTTATTACACCAAACGGGCTGGATGCTGAGAATGATATAAGCTTTCACCATTCCACAGCGGGAGATTTGTGTGTTATAATGTCTTATTGTGCGTGGAAATCACCAAAATCAACACAGTTTCTTGAGATAACACAGACTATGCAGTACACATTTGAGACAAAGGAAGGTCAGATGGTTTTTAGCAATCACAACAGGCTCCTTACGGAGACGGACTACTGCATATCGGGAAAGACCGGCTTTACCACAAAGGCAGGCTACTGTTATGTCGCAGCAGTTGAAAAGGATGGAAGGAGAATGTGCCTTTCTCTCTTGGGCTGTGGGTGGCCAAACAATAAAAACTATAAGTGGGCTGATGCAAAGAGTCTGGTGGAGTATGCGGTTTCAGATGCTGCCGAAGATTCTTACTGTGATGCTGCTTGTGTAACAACACAACAGACCGGTGATACACAGACAACGGATAAGCAGGCGGCTGACAGAGACATAACTGATAAACAGGCAGCAGGAAAAGAAACTCCGGCGGTAAAAAAAGAGGATAGAAACACAATTGACTTAAAATATATAGAAAACAACAAGAAGAATAAGAAAATTTGCAAGAATTTTCTCAAGAATTTTACAATTAATATAGGAAATTTTTCTAAACAAAAAATAAGGTTAAAAATTTAACAAATTAGTTGAAAAAAAATTTAGAAATAGTCTATTATCATACTAGCGAAAAATTTTATTTTTTATAGATGGAGGATATAAAATGAGTAGTAACAATCAAAGCTTGGCAATGCAGCGTATTGCTAAGTTAGTCGACGAGAACAGTTTCATGGAAATTGGTTCTCTTGTGACAGCTCGCAGTACAGATTTTAACCTTACTGCAGCAAAAGCTCCTTCAGATGGTGTTATTATCGGACACGGTCTGATTGATGGAAATCTTGTATTTATCTATAGCCAGGATGCAACAGTTCTTAACGGAACAATCGGCGAGATGCATGCAAAGAAAATTGCTTCTGTATATGATATGGCCATGAAAATGGGCGCACCTGTTATCGGATTTATCGATTGCGGTGGTATCAGACTTCAGGAGTCAGTTGATGCATTAGACGGATTTGGTCTTATTTACGCCAAGGAAGTTGCAGCAAGTGGCGTTATTCCACAGATTTGTGGTGTATTCGGTAACTGCGGTGGCGGACTTTCTGTCGTACCGGCTCTTTGTGATTTCGCTTATATCGAAGAGTCTAAGGGCAGAATGTTTGTTAATACTCCTGATGCAATAGAGGGTAACCGCGTTGAGAAATGCGATACAGCAGCAGCTTCATTCCAGAGTGAGAACAATGGATGTATAGACGGAATCGGTTCAGAGGATGATATTATCGCTGATATCAGAGCTCTTGTCAGCATGCTTCCGCTCAACAACGAGGGAGATGTATACACAGACTCATGTGAGGATGATCTCAACAGAGCATGTAACAGCATGGCTGATATGAAGGCTGATCCAAGATTCCTCTTATCAGAGCTTTCTGATGATCATGTATTCTTTGAGACAAAGAAAGACTTTGCCAAGAATATGGTAACAGGCTTTGTTAAATTAAACGGCATGACAGTCGGTGCAGTTGCAAACTGCAGCACAGTATATGATGCTGAGGGCAAGAAGGCAGAGGAGTTTGCACTTTCTCTTACTGCAAAGGGCTGCAACAAGGCAGCTGAGTTTGTATCATTCTGTGATGCTTTCTCAATTCCTGTACTTACACTTACAAATGTAAACGGATTCAAGAACTGCATGTGCTCTGAGAAGAAGCTTGCAAAGGCTCTTGCCAGAATGACATACGCATTCTCAAGTGCAACATGTCCAAAGGTTAACCTGATTACAGGCGAGGCTTATGGAAGCGCATATGTTGCAATGAACTCTAAGTCAATCGGAGCTGATATGGTTTATGCATACCCTGATGCAAAGATTGGTATGATGGATTCAAAGATTGCAGCTGAGATTATGTATCCGGGCGCTGATGCAAAGGAAATTGATGAGAAGGCAGCTGATTACGAGAAGCTTCAGTCTTCTGTTTCATCAGCAGCAGCCAGAGGATATGTAGACCTCATCATTGATCCGGCTGACACAAGAAAATATCTTGTAGGTGCTTTTGAGATGCTTTACACCAAATATGTAGATGCACCAGAGAAGAAACACGGAACTAAATAATAGAAAGGCGCATTTTGTTATGAAGAAAAAAATAACATATATCCTTAGCCTTCTTATGATTGTATGTATGCTTGGAGCATGTGGCTCTGACAATGCCGAAAAGACATATGGCGGATACACAACAGACGAGCTTCATACTGAGGCAACAGACAGCCTTAGCAACATCCAGAACTACATTGCACTCGTAGATAGTTGTGGCGGTTATGACAGCTATGAGAAGAGTGTCAAGGGAGTTGAGGAGAAGACAGGCATGACAGAGGGTGAGGTTGTTTACAACACACTCGGACAGTCGGGAGCAAGCGTTTCAATGAAAAATATCGACGCTGAGCTTGATGCCGTTTCATCATGGCTTGATCTGGTTGACAAATACGGAGACGTAAAGGATGCAACTGATGGCAAGGATTTTACAGTAACTAAGTCAGGTGGTACACTCACTACCGACATGACACTTACATTTGGCAAGCAGGATGTAACATACGAATTAGTATATGATTCGGTTACCATGGAGGTAACAGGTATCTCACTTACTCCTGTTCAGACAATGGGACAGAAGCTTGCTAAGGCAGGACAGAACACAGTAATTTCAATGAGTATTGTATTCTGTGTACTTATTCTTATCTCTCTTATCATTTACTGCTTCAAGTTTATTGCTCTTATCGGCAATAAGCCAAAGAAGGCAGAAGCTAAGAGCGAGCCTGAAAAGAAAGAGGCTGTTGTTGCAGCAGCGCCTGCTACAGACCTTACAGATGATACAGAGCTTGTAGCTGTTATCTCAGCAGCTATAGCAGCAAGCGAGGGTACTACAACAGAGGGCTTTGTAGTCCGTTCAATCAATAGAAGATAATTTAGGAGGACATTTGAGATGAAAAACTATACAATTACCGTTAACGGAAATGTTTACGATGTTACAGTAGAAGAGACAGGAAGCACACCTAGCACAGCAAGCGCACCTAGAAGAGCTGCAGCACCTGCTGCCGCTGCACCAAAGGCTGCTGCACCTGCAGGAGCAGGAAGCATCAAGGTTGAGGCCGGAGCTGCCGGAAAGGTATTTAAGCTCGAGGCTAAGGTTGGCGATGCAGTAAAGAAGGGTGATACACTTCTTATTCTTGAGATCATGAAAATGGAGACACCTGTTGTTGCACCACAGGATGGAACAGTAGCAAGCATTGATGTTGCTGTTGGTGATTCAGTAGAGTCAGGTGCATTACTTGCAACATTAAACTAATTCCAGGAGGTAAACTAATTTGAGTTACGTAGGTGAAACACTTTCAAACCTCCTACATCAGACTGCCTTTTTTAATCTGTCAGTCGGAAACTATGTTATGATTGCCGTAGCATGTGTATTCCTGTTTTTGGCTATTAAAAAAGGATTTGAGCCTTTACTTTTAGTACCTATTGCTTTTGGTATGCTCCTTGTTAATATCTATCCTGATATTATTGTAAGTCCTGAGCACTCAAGCAATGGAGTAGGTGGTTTACTTTATTATTTCTATACACTTGATGAGTGGTCAATTCTTCCTTCACTGATTTTCCTCGGTGTCGGAGCTATGACAGACTTTGGTCCGCTTATCGCAAACCCTATCAGCTTCTTACTCGGAGCTGCAGCACAGTTTGGTATTTTCGGAGCTTATTTCCTTGCAATCCTTCTCGGATTTAATGACAAGGCAGCAGCAGCCGTATCTATCATCGGTGGAGCTGACGGACCTACATCTATTTTCCTTGCCGGAAATTAGGTCAGACAGGTCTGATGGGACCTATCGCCGTGGCAGCGTACTCGTACATGGCATTAGTACCTATCATCCAGCCGCCAATTATGAAATTATTTACTACAAAGAAAGAGCGTGCGATCAAGATGCAGAACCTTCGTCCTGTAAGCAAGCTTGAGAGAATTCTCTTCCCTGTAGTAGTTACTATCGTTGTTTGTACACTGCTTCCAACTACAGCACCACTCGTTGGTATGCTCATGCTTGGAAACCTTTTCCGTGAGTCTGGTGTAGTACGTCAGCTTCAGGAGACAGCAAGCAATGCCCTTATGTACATTGTAGTTATCTTACTCGGTACATCAGTAGGTGCTTCTACAAGCGCAGAGTCATTCCTTAATATGAGCACAATCAAGATCGTTATCCTTGGTCTTATTGCATTCATGGTAGGAACTGCTGCCGGAGTACTTTTTGGAAAGCTTTTATGCTTCCTTACAAAAGGCAAGATCAATCCACTTATCGGTTCAGCCGGTGTATCCGCTGTTCCTATGGCTGCCCGTGTATCTCAGAAGGTCGGTGCAGAAGAGGATCCAACAAACTTCCTTCTTATGCATGCTATGGGACCTAACGTAGCCGGTGTTATTGGAACTGCCGTAGCGGCCGGATGCTTCATGGCTATATTCGGTATTTAGATTTAATTAAGGAGGATTAATCATGTCAGAAGTGGTAAAGAAACCATTAAAAATAACAGAAACTGTTCTTCGTGATGCACATCAGTCACTGATTGCAACCAGAATGACAACAGAGCAGATGCTTCCAATCGTTGACAAAATGGACAAGGTTGGATACAACGCAGTAGAGTGCTGGGGTGGTGCAACATTTGATGCCTGCCTTAGATTCTTAAAGGAAGATCCATGGGATCGTCTCAGAAAATTAAGAGACGGCTTCAAAAATACAAAGCTCCAGATGCTTTTCCGTGGACAGAATATCTTAGGATATCGTCCATATGCAGATGATGTTGTTGAGTATTTCGTACAGAAGTCAATCGCAAACGGAATCGATATCATCCGTATTTTCGACTGCTTAAACGATATCAGAAACTTACAGACAGCAGTTACAGCATGTAACAAGGAAAAGGGACATGCCCAGGTAGCTCTTTCATACACACTTGGAGATGCTTACACACTTGATTACTGGATGGATATGGCAAAGAGAGTTGAGGACATGGGTGCTGACTCACTTTGTATCAAGGATATGGCCGGTCTTTTAGTTCCTGCAAAGGCTACAGAGCTTGTTCAGGCTTTGAAGGATTCTACAAGCCTTCCTGTCGAGCTTCATACACATTACACATCAGGTGTTGCTTCAATGACATACATGAAAGCTGTTGAGGCCGGAGTTGATATCATTGACACAGCTATGTCTCCATTCGCTCTTGGAACAAGCCAGCCTGCAACAGAGGTTATGGTTGAGGCATTCAAGGGCACAGAGTTTGATACAGGTCTTGATCTTAATCTCTTAAGTGAGATTGCTGATTACTTCAGACCAATGAGAGAGGAAGCTTTAGCTTCAGGTCTCATGAACCCAAAGGTACTCGGAGTAAATATCAATACTCTCCGTTATCAGGTTCCTGGAGGAATGCTTTCAAACCTTATCTCACAGCTCAAGGAGCAGGGCAAAGAGGACAAGTACGAGGAGGTTCTCGCAGAGGTACCTCGTGTGCGTAAAGACCTCGGTGAGCCACCACTTGTAACTCCTTCTTCACAGATCGTTGGTACACAGGCTGTATTTAACGTACTCATGGGTGAGAGATACAAGGTTGCTACTAAGGAGACTAAGGATATTCTTCTTGGTAAGTATGGTCAGACAGTTAAGCCTTTCAACCCTGAGGTTGTTGACAAGGTTCTTGGTGATGATAAGAAGAATGCCATCACATGTCGTCCGGCAGATCTTCTCGAGCCTGAGCTTGACAAGATTGAGGCTGAGATGAAGCAGTGGAAACAGCAGGATGAGGATGTTCTTTCTTATGCTCTCTTCCCACAGGTTGCTACTGATTTCTTCAAGTACAGACAGGCACAGCAGACAGGTGTTGATGCAAAGGCCGCTGATACTGAGAATAAGGCTTATCCTGTATAGTATTTAAAAATATAATTCATGCTTTTGAATTTCAAACAGGTCCGGCTTTGCCGGGCCTGTTTTTTATATTGTGTGGATAGGGGAACTTACGAGTCTATTCTATGGCAAAAATAAAAAATATAAATTCGCTCTTTCATATAGAGGAAAAAAGTGATAATATTTTAAGGTATGAAAAATCGCTGCAGGTCACACAAATGTGTGAAGCACAGCCATAAACGGGAAAGCTCAGGAGTATATGATGTCAAATACTAACGACTTACTTAACAGGATAAATGCTAAATACAGTACGATGAGCAAGGGGCACAAGCTGCTTGCTACATACATAACTGATAATTATGATAAGGCTGTCTTTCTGACAGCGGCTAAGATGGGCGAGACGGTAGGAATTTCTGAGTCTACGGTTGTCAGGTTCGCTACATCGCTCGGATATAAGGGATATCCCGATTTTCAGAAGGCACTCGAGGAGCTTGTAAGGAACAAGCTCAATTCGGTTCAGCGCATGGAGGTCACATATGGCGTATCAGCCAGTCACAGATTCTTGAGACTGTACTGCAGTCTGATCGTGACAAGATTAAGACCACTCTGGAAAAAATTGATGCGGATGCATTTGACCTGGCGGTAGATACTATTTTACAGTCAAGGAAAATTTATATTGTCGGAATCAGAAGCTGTGCACCTCTTGCGAGCTTTCTTGCATTTTATATGAATCTGATGTTTGAGGATGTGTGTCTGCTTACGACAAACAGCTCGAGCGAGCTTTTTGAGCAGATGGTGCGCATTGGCAAGGATGATGTGATTGTCGGCATCAGCTTTCCGCGTTACTCTATGCGTACTCTTAAGGCATTAGAATTTGCCAACAACAGGAGCGCAAAGGTTATCACTATCACAGACAGTATTCACTCACCGATGAATCTGTATTCTTCATGTAATCTGATTGCCGACAGCGATATGGCCTCTATAGTTGATTCACTCGTGGCTCCGCTTTCTGTTATCAATGCCCTGATTGTGGCTCTTTGCATGAAAAAGCAGAGTATTGTCGCAAAGACACTGACAGAGCTTGAGGATATATGGAATGAGTATCAGGTGTACGAGAATGATGAGATTGATTACATTGATGACTCTATAAAGGTACATTACGCAAAGCTGGGGGATTCACAGGATGAGTAAGAATATTATTGTGGTAGGTGGCGGAGCCGCCGGAATGCTTGCAGCATATTTTGCTGCAGAAGCAGGGAATAAGGTTGTGCTTCTTGAAAAAAATGAAAAACTTGGAAAGAAAATATATATAACCGGCAAGGGCAGGTGCAACCTGACCAATGCGTGCGATGTTGAGGATCTTTTTTTAAATGTAAAGAGCAACAGCAAGTTTTTGTACAGTGCATTTTATGGCTTTGACAACAGCAGGGTGATTGATTTTTTTGAGAGTCATGGCATGCCTGTAAAGGTGGAACGTGGTAATCGTGTATTTCCGGTATCTGATAAGTCGTCGGATGTTATTTTTGCTTTACAGAGAGCTTTGAAGAAAAAGAAAGTGGAGGTATTGCTTCATACGGAGGTATCGAGGCTGTGCTATGAGAAAATCACTGATACAAAGGCAGATGAAGAAGCTGCTGATAAAAAGCCTGAATTAAAAATAACAGGTGTCATATTAAAGGATGGCACCAAAATGGATGCTGATGCAGTCATTGTGGCCACAGGAGGACTTTCATATCCGTCTACAGGCTCTACAGGTGACGGCTATAAAATGGCAGAGGATGCAGGTCATACTGTGACAGAGTGCACACCGTCGCTTGTGCCATTTAATGTAAAGGAAGAGTGGGTAAAGAGTCTTCAGGGGCTTTCACTTAAAAATACGGCTATTTCCATATATAGTGGCAAAAAGAAGCTGTATGAGGATTTTGGAGAGATGCTTTTTACGCATTTCGGGGTCAGCGGCCCTATGATTTTGTCTGCGAGTGCATCAATTAAGCAAAGCCTTATTAAGCAGCCTCTTGACATGTATATTGATTTGAAGCCGGCTCTCACACAGGAGGCCTTGGATAAGAGGCTTCTCAGGGAGTTTGAGGAGGCAAAAAACAAGCAGTTTAAGAATTCGATAAACAAGCTTTTGCCTGCAAAAATGATTCCGGTGATAATTGAGCTTTCAGGCATTGACCCGGATAAGAAGGTCAATGAGATATCGAAAGAGGAAAGAAACAGACTTCTTATGCTTTTTAAGAAACTGCCTGTCACTCTTAATGGCCCAAGAGGATATAATGAAGCTATTATCACAAAGGGCGGCATAAAGGTGAAGGAAATCAATCCATCCACTATGGAGTCGAAGCTTGTGAATGGCCTCTACTTTGCCGGCGAGGTGCTGGATCTGGATGCATATACGGGAGGTTTCAATCTGCAGATAGCATGGTCCACCGGATATCTGGCAGGAACCAGTGCAGCGGTTTGATGATTTGGAAAACTTTTTTGAGATACTTATAATAACAGTTATTTATGCGCATAGTGAATTGAGTAGCTGGATTTAATAAAATGATGAACAAAAATATTTTAAGGAGAAATTATGAGATACAATATAGCAATTGACGGACCGGCAGGAGCCGGAAAAAGCACTATAGCAAAGAGACTTGCAAAGGAACTTGGCGCAATTTATGTCGATACAGGTGCCATGTACCGTGCCATGGCATACTATTTTATCCAAAAGGGTGTGGACAAGGATGATATTGACACCATCACGAAGCTGTGTAAGGATGTTGAGGTTTCAATCAGCTATGAAAACGGTGAACAGCAGGTTATCTTAAATGGTGAGAATATCACAGGCTTTATAAGACAGGAGACTGTCGGCAATATGGCATCAGCTACCAGTGTCTATCCTGTAGTTAGAGAAAAGCTTGTTGAGCTTCAAAGACAGCTCGCTGCCAGAGAGAATGTGGTGATGGATGGAAGAGATATAGGAACTGTTGTGCTTCCTGATGCCAATGTCAAGATATTTTTAACAGCAAGCTCTAAAGTACGTGCAAAGAGACGCTTCGATGAGCTTACTGCAAAGGGCGAGAAATGCGATATTGATGCAATCGAGAAGGATATTATAGAGAGAGACCACAGGGATATGACAAGAGAGACATCACCTTTGAAGCAGGCAGATGATGCTGTGCTGCTTGATTCGTCTGATATGACAATCGATGAGGTGGTAGATAGAATGAAACAGCTTGTGAAAGAGGCATAGCGTATGGGAGAGCTTACTATCGCAAAGAGCGCCGGCTTTTGTTTTGGAGTGACGAGAGCAGTAAATATGGTCTATGAGGCAATTGAAAAGGAAAATGTGCCTATATACACCTATGGCCCGATTATTCACAATGATGAGGTCGTAAAGGATATGGAAAAAATGGCGTAACCGTCATAAACGATCTCGATGAGCTTTCTTCTCATGAAAAGGGTGTGATGATTATCCGTTCACACGGTATAAGCAAGGCTGAGTATGACAGGATAAAAAACTGTGGCTTTGAGGTGCTTAATGCAACCTGTCCTTTTGTATCAAAAATTCACAGATATGTGGAGGATTACAGCTCAAAGGGCTATGATATTATAATTGTCGCAGTCCAAAGCACCTGAGGTGTGCGGGATAAAGGGTTGGGCAGACGAAAAATGTCATGTAACCATCATAAATTCGCCTGAGGATGCCGAAAATTACATGAAAAATAGTACAAAAAACTATGCATAGTGTCACAAACGACATTTAACTACAATAAATTTCAAGATATAGTTGAAATTATTGCAAAAAAGGTTATGATATAACTGTTTTAAATACAATCTGTAATGCTACAGAGGTCAGACAGACCGAAGCAAGGAAGGTAGCACAGTGCTCAGATGTCATGATTGTCATAGGCGACAGGCACAGCTCCAATACACAGAAGCTATTTGAAATATGTAAAAACGAATGCAAAAATACTTACTATATACAGACAAGTGACGAAATGGATTATACACAAATCAGGTCCAACAATAACGTAGGTATTACAGCAGGGGCTTCAACCCCAAATAATATCATTGAGGAGGTTTCAAAGAATGTCAGAAATGAGCTTTGAACAAATGCTGGAAGAATCTTTTAAAACTATAAGAAATGGAGAAGTGGTAGAAGGTACCGTTATTGATGTTAAACCTGACGAGATTTTCTTAAATATTGGATACAAATCAGACGGAATTATTACTAGAAACGAGTACACAAATGAGCCGAACGTAGATCTTACTACTGTTGTAAAGGTTGGCGACAAGATGGAAGCCAAGGTAGTTAAGCTTAACGATGGCGAGGGCCAGGTTATCCTTTCTTACAAGCGCCTTCAGGCAGAGAAGGGCAGCAAGCGTCTTGAGGAGGCTTTTGAGAACCAGGAAGTATTAAAGGCAAAAGTTACACAGGTATTAGCCGGTGGGGTATGTGTCAGTGTTGATGAGACAAGAGTATTCATCCCTGCAAGCCTTGTATCAGATACTTATGAGAAGGATCTCAACAAGTTCAAGGATCAGGAGATTGAGTTTATCATCACAGAGTTCGATCCAAGAAAGAGACGTATTATCGGAAACAGAAAGGTATTACTCGTTGAGCAGAAGGCTAAACAGCAGGAAGAGCTTCTTGCAAATCTTCACGTTGGCGATGTAATCGAAGGAACAGTTAAGAATGTTACAGATTTCGGTGCATTCATAGATCTTGGCGGAGTAGACGGATTACTTCATATCTCAGAGATGTCTTGGGGCAGAGTAGAGAACCCTAAGAAGGTATTCACTGTTGGACAGACTGTAAGAGTATTTGTTAAGAACATCAATGGTTCTAAGATTGCTCTTTCAATGAAGTTTGATGATGAGAATCCATGGAATGGTGCAACAGAGAAATTTGCTCCTGGCAATATCGTAAAGGGCAAAGTAGCCAGAATGACAGATTTTGGTGCATTCATCGAGCTTGCTCCTGGTGTTGACGCACTTCTTCATGTTTCACAGATTTCAAAGGATCATGTTGAGAAGCCATCAGATGTTCTGAAGATTGGTCAGGAGATTGAGGCTAAGGTTGTTGAGTTCAATGAGGACGATAAGAAAATCAGCTTAAGCATGAAGGCTCTTCTTGATTCAGAGGATGATGGAGCAGATGTTGCAGATGTAAATATTGACGAGGTTGCTTCTGATAACGAGTAGTTTTTGATTTTAAAGCTGTCATATATAATTATATGACAGCTTTTATTTGTATCGGGTGGCACATATTGGAGAATTTCAGGAAGCATGATATCTTATCAGAGATTAAACAGATGGTCTGTTATGTGTTTTACATATGACAGTACCATCTGTTTTGAATTTATAAAATCGTCAGTCAGCAGGAAATAGCTGTACTTATCCTTTATATCGAATCGAAACTCGGGCTTCATGAAGTCAGAGTACTGTCTGATGAAGGCACCGGTTTTGCGCACATAGCAGTTGTACGCTTTGCATTTTTCACGGTATTCGTGGTCGACATATGCTGCGACACTCTTGTGTATGGCCATGTCCTCCTTTGGCAGATAGTAGTAGTTTTTATAATCGCTGTAGAAATGGCGCATTTCCCCCTCGAATATCTCTGCACGCACATAGCTTTTTGTAGTGCCGATGGTCAGATAGATGTCATTGTCATGGAAACTTACAGATTTTGGAACGGAGAATTTATTTTCAAATGATATGATAAGCTCATTCATCAGACTGCCGTCGTAAGCTGTATATGGGTTTACGGATACACCGGTGATATCTGCAATGCCATGTATGCATTCTTTATACGAAAGTATATTAAGGAGCTTTGTCATGCCAAGGACATCCTCGTAGTTGTGTGTCAAAAGCAGGGATAGCTTTTTGTCGTCATTTTGGGCAAGATATTCATAATAAACGTTTATGAGCTCACCACCGGAATATTTATCCTCCCTATCTATACCAAGAAATGCTTCGATGCTTTTTTGCTTGTAGTTTTCGAGGCACAAAAGAGGCTTTATCGGGGAAAGCTCCTTAAAGATATCGAGTATCTGCACATTACAGAAGGGGTCATCCTGCTTATATTTCTTGTATTTATTCTTTAAAAATGGTATATCAAAACCGACACCATTGAAGGATATGATAGTGCTGCAACCGGACAGACTTCCTGCGAAGGCTTCAATTACAGCTGCTTCGTCATCGACAGATTCGGCAAAATACTGGTCTATTACAATACGATTTTTAATGCGCCTTGCACAGCCTATCATGTAGACAATCGCTTTCACCGGTGAAAAGCCTGTTGTCTCAATATCAAAGAACATTGTGTTTTCTTTAAATATGCTGTCTGAAAAATTATCGGTTTTTATGTAAATTTCTTCATTGTGAAATATTTTCATTTTTGATTCCTGCCTTGAATATCATTTGTATAAACATTATAACATAAAGTATTAAAAAAAGTACATAATATACTATTTAACTAAAAATCATAAGTGGTATAATAGGAATAGTAATGTGCAATAGCATTTCCACGTTATTAATCTAAAAGAAAGAGGGACACAAAAATGGGTCATAAAACGTTTATTGGCGGTGTTCATCCATATGATGGCAAAGAGCTGTCTAAGGATTCACCAATTAAAGAAGTTTTGCCCAAGGGCGACATGGTATATCCGGTTTCGCAGCATATCGGCGCACCGGCTAAGCCTGTTGTTGCCGTAGGTGACACTGTGTTGAAGGGACAGATGATAGCAGAGGCCGGTGGCTTTGTTTCATCACCTATCTATTCATCAGTGTCAGGAAAAGTTAAGGCTATTGAGAAGCGACGTGTGGCGGTCGGCGATATGGTTGACAGTATTGTTATCGAAAATGATGGCATGTTTACTGAGACAACATATAAGAGCGTCGAGGATGTCACTGCGCTTTCAAAGGAAGAAATCATCGAGAAGGTCAAGAATGCGGGAGTTGTCGGCATGGGCGGTGCCGGTTTCCCTACACATGTAAAGCTTTCTCCAAAGGAGCCGGACAAGATTGAGTATATTATCGCAAACTGCGCTGAGTGTGAGCCTTACCTCACATCTGACTACAGACGTATGCTTGAGAATCCTGAGGAATTAATTGGCGGCATGAAGATCATACTTCAGCTTTTTGACAATGCAAAGGGTATCCTTGGTATAGAGGATAATAAGCCTGACTGTATCGAAAAGCTCACAGAGCTCACGAAGGATGAGCCACGTATTGAGGTCTGTCCGCTTATGACAAAGTACCCACAGGGTGGTGAGAGACAGCTCATCTATGCTACAACCGGCAGAGCATCAATTCTAAGATGCTCCCTGCTGATGCAGGCTGTATCGTTGATAATGTAGAGACAATCATTGCTGTATACAATGCAGTAAAGAATGGACAGCCTGTCATGAAGCGTATTTCAACAGTTACAGGAGATGCTGTGAAGAATCCTTCCAATATATTATACAGCATCGGTACCTCATATCAGGAGCTGGTTGATGCTGCAGGTGGCTTTAAGAGCCAGCCGGAGAAGATTATATCAGGTGGTCCTATGATGGGCTTTGCCATGTTTAGTCTTGATATCCCTACTACAAAGACCTCTTCATCAATACTGTGCTTCACACATGATGAGGTGGCAGCATTTGAGCCACAGGCCTGCATTAACTGCGGTCGTTGCGTGGAGGCATGTCCTGAGCAGCTTATTCCAAGCCGTCTTGCGAAGTTTGGTTTGCGTGGACAGATGGATGAGTTTGAGAAGTGGCACGGACTTGAGTGTATTGAGTGTGGAAGCTGTTCATTTGCATGTCCGTCAAGGAGACAGGTGCTCAGCCTATTAAGACAATGAAGAAGCTTGTTCTCGCTGAAAAGAGAAAACAGGCCAGCAAAAAATAAAGAAAGAGGTGGATTAAAGTGAGTGATTTATATCATGTTTCATCATCACCACATGTACGTGCCAAGGATTCCACTGATAGAATAATGCTTTATGTCATTATAGCATTACTCCCGGCAAGTCTTTTTGGTATTTACAATTTTGGATTTAGAGCACTTTTTATCATTCTGCTTACCATCGCATCGTGTGTGGCATCAGAATGGGTGTTTGACTACATAGTTAAGAAAAAGAGCACAATTACAGACCTTAGTGCGGTAGTTACAGGACTGCTTTTAGCACTAAACCTTCCGGTTTCACTTCCATGGTGGGAGGCTGTACTCGGTGGAGTATTTGCAATCATCATTGTCAAGTGTATGTTCGGAGGACTCGGACAGAACTTTATGAACCCGGCACTTGGTGGAAGATGCTTCCTTCTCATCGCATTTGCGGCTGATATGACTAATTTCAATGTCACAAGAAACGGTGTGGATGTATACTCAGGAGCAACACCACTTGCGCTCATCAAAAATGAGGGGCTTTCAAGTGTCAATGTAAGGGATATGCTTATAGGAAATACTGCAGGAACAATCGGTGAGACATCAGTTATAGCTATTTTAATAGGTGCTATCATCATGATTTTACTTGGAGTCATTGATTTAAAGATTCCTGCATCTTACATTATTACATTTGCCGTTTTCATGTTCCTTTTCGGAGCACAGCAATTTGATATCAACTATGTTGTTGCAGAGCTCTGCGGTGGCGGACTGATGCTTGGTGCATTTTTCATGGCAACCGATTATGTCACAAGCCCGATTACGCCGATGGGAAAGATAATATTCGGTATCTGCTGTGGTATATTGACAGGAGTATTCCGTTGCTTCGGTGCCAATGCAGAGGGTGTTTCCTTTGCTATCATCTTAAGCAACTGCCTTGTTCCTATTATTGAGAAGGTTTCTATCCCAAGAGCCTTTGGTATGGTAAAGGAGGCAAAGAAGAATGAATAAACGTATTGTACATGACGCTTTGATTTTAACTGCCTTTACTTTGGTGCTTGGTTTTATTCTTGCCCTGGTTCAGGGAATCACGGCAGAGCCTATCGACAAGGCCAATAAAGCAGCAGCACAGAAAGCATATCAGGCAGTATTTTCGGAAGCAAAATCATTTGAGAAATATGATTATGATGTTGATGAAGCTGATAAGCTTGTATCTGATGCGGGCTACAAGGATACAATCGATGATATTGAGACTGCCCTTGATTCAAACAAAAAGACATTAGGCTATGTCATCACAGTTACAGCCAAGGATGGAAGCCAGGGAAGTATCACATTCTCTGTAGGTATCAAGAATGATGGTACTGTAAACGGCTACTCGATCACAAGCATCAGTGAGACTCCGGGACTTGGAATGAAGGCCGAGGAGGCTGATTTCTACAAGCAGTTTGAGAACAAGAAAGTAGACAAGTTCGACGTTGTAAAGGCCACACCTTCAAAGGATGATGAGATTGAGCCATCACAGGCTCAACCATCACATCAAAGGCTATGGCCAACGGCTGCAACGCAGCTATTACTTACTTCCAGAATAAATTACAGGGAGGTGCCAACTAATGAACAAATATGTAGAGCGTTTATATAATGGTATCATTAAGGAAAATCCTACCTTTGTACTTATGCTTGGTATGTGTCCTACACTGGCTGTTACATCCAGTGCCATAAACGGACTTGGAATGGGACTTTCCACCACGGTGGTACTTATATGTTCAAACCTTTTGATTTCACTTTTCAGAAAAGTGATTCCTAACGGAGTGCGTATGCCGGCATATATCGTCATAGTTGCATCTCTTGTTACAGTAGTACAGTTTTTAATGCAGGCTTATCTGCCTAGCCTTTCAGCAGCACTTGGTGTATACATCCCACTTATCGTGGTTAACTGTATCATCCTTGGACGTGCCGAGAGCTATGCTTCAAAGAATCCACCTGTAGAGTCTATCTTTGATGGAATGGGAATGGGACTTGGATTTACCATGGGTCTTACAATTATCGGACTTATCCGTGAAATTTTAGGTGCAGGAACATTCTTCAACATCAAGATTTTCGGTGACTGGTTTACACCAATCACAATCTTTATCATGGCACCGGGAGCCTTCCTCGTACTTGGCTTCCTCGTTGCAGGCATGAATATCATCCGTAAAAAGATGGAAGCAAAGGGTACACCTCTTGCTGAGCCGGCAGGCTGCCTTTCAGGAGATTGTGCACATTGTGGAGCATCATGTCCATCAGCAAAAGCAGCACAGGCCGCTGTTGCTCCTAACACTACAGAAGGAGGGGATAAATAATGGGTACATTAGGTCATTTACTGCTCATTGCAGTAGCATATGCAATAGTTAACAATGTAGTACTTAGCCAGTTCCTTGGTATCTGTCCTTTCCTCGGCGTATCAAAGAACACAAAAACTGCTGCAGGAATGGGTGGTGCGGTAATTTTCGTTATCACAATCGCCACATTCGTTACACAGCTTATTTACAATTTTATACTGTATCCGCTTAATCTGTCATATTTGCAGACTATCGTGTTCATTCTTGTAATTGCAGCACTTGTTCAGTTTGTAGAGATGTTCTTAAAGAAACAGATGCCTCCTCTTTACAAAGCACTCGGTGTGTATCTGCCTCTTATCACAACAAACTGTGCCGTACTCGGTGTAGCACTTAACAGTGTAACAAAGGGCTACAATATCTTAGAGAGTGTAGTTTACGGCTTTGCCACAGCTTTTGGTTTCTTTATTGCCATCGTGCTTATGGCAGGTGTTCGTGAGAAGATTGAGTATAATGATATTCCAAAGCCTTTCCAGGGAACAGCCATCGTGCTTCTTACAGCGTGTCTTATGCTATCGCCTTTATGGGATTCTCAGGAATGGTTTCTGTATAGGATTGGAGGAAAAGTGATATGAATGTTACTGCGATTATTATTGCAGCTTTAGTTGTTGGAGCTGTCGGTATAATTCTTGGATTTTTCCTCGGTATTTCAGGAGAAAAATTCAAAGTAGAGGTTGACCCGAGAGAGGAAGCAATACTTGAGGTGCTTCCGGGCAACAACTGTGGTGGCTGTGGATATGCCGGATGCTCCGGACTTGCTGCCGCCATCGTAAAGGGAGAGGCACCGGTAGGACAGTGTCCTGTTGGTGGAGACCCTGTTGCAGCAAAAGTCAGCGAGATTATGGGTGTAAAGGTTGAGGCCGGAGTAAAGAAGGTCGCATTTGTAAAGTGCGCCGGCACATGCGATAAAGCAAATACAGACTACGACTACACAGGAGTAGAGGATTGTGTTGCCATGTCATTTGTACCGGGCGGCGGACCTAAGTCATGTAATTATGGCTGTCTCGGCTATGGAAGCTGTGTGAAGGCATGTCCTTTTGATTCAATCCATGTGGTTGACGGAGTTGCATGCGTCAATCCGCTTACATGCAAGCCTGCGGCAAGTGCGTAGAGGCTTGTCCAAAGCACCTCATCGAGCTTATTCCATATGACACAAAGCACGTTGTAAAGTGCAGCTCAAAGGACAAGGGCAAGGATGTCATGAAGCATGCTCGGTTGGATGTATCGGCTGTCATCTGTGCGAGAAGAACTGTCCGTCAGATGCTGTCCATGTAGTAGACAATGTAGCTTATATTGATCAGGAGAAATGTACAGGCTGCGGAATCTGCGCAGAGAAGTGTCCAAAGAAGATTATTTTATAATGCATAAAAGCTGTCACATATCGTTATGATATGTGGCAGCTTTTTTATAAGCTTGCAGCTATTCTGTGCTTACGTTATATTCATCTGATGTCGTGATAATACTATAATCATCTGTCACAAATATTGCCTCAACACCGGAAAGGGAATTTATAAGCTCCTTTGCTTTATCAATGCCAAGAGCAAAGCATGTGGTGCTTAAGGCATCTCCGTCGCAGGAGGAGTCGCTTATGATGGTAACAGAGTACAGATTATTTTTGACAGGATAGCCGGTTGTGGTGTCCAGTATATGGTGATATAGCTTGCCGTCTACTCTGTAGTACCGCTCGTAGATGCCGGAGGTGACGACGGATTTGTCCTTGACTTTGACAGTACATATTGGCTCGCCACTCTCGTCAAAAGGCTTTTGTATGCCGACTGTATAATCACTTCCGTCTGATTTTTCACCGACAGTGAGGACATTGCCACCCAGATTTATGATGCCTGATGTGATTTTTTTGACTGTAAATAAGTCTTCATCTTATCGGCGATAAAGCCTTTGCGATTCCACCAAGGTCAAGCTTTGCTTTTGAATCGGTTAGCATCACATCGTTTCCGTTAATCTGTATATTGCGGTAATTTACATGTGACAGCTCGCTTTGTATCTGCGCATCAGACGGAACGACTGATGCATCAACCTCATTATCTTTAGAGTCGGTATTTTCAGCTATTTCGGAAAAAATTCCACAAATCAGACAACTTTCCTATAGTGATATCAAACCTGCCGTCACTTGTGTCGCCGTATTCGATGCCTTTTTTGATGAGCTCAAGCGTATCATTGCTTACTGTGACATATTCTTTGCCGGCAGCGTCATTTATTTTGCTCACCTCTGAGTAACTAACTGTGTTTGACAGCATATCCTCATATTTCTTTGCCATATCAAAGCAGTCGTCTATGTATTTCTCGTCGGTAGTGCCATAAAGCGTAATCTGTATTATCGTGTCAAAGTAGAAGCCTGTTTGGAAACCTTCTGCTGAGCCTTGGGCTTTAATTCACATGCAGACAGGCTTCCTGTTATTGTGGCAAGCGCCAAAAGGACAGGGACAAGATGTTTTAGTTTATTTTTCATAGTGCATCCTTTATTAATTTCCTAGTTGTAAATTATTTATAGTTAAAGCTTAAATAGTAAAAGCATAAATATAATAACACAGAATAAAAAAATGAGACAGTAGTAAAAATGATTTTGTATTTTGCATGAATATATGGTAAAGTAGTAAATGTATGCGTAATGTAATTATGTATGCATTTAGACTTACAATAGGAAAGATGATAGAAATGAGTTTTTTAGACAATTATAAAAGAGTGGTAATAAAGATAGGCTCATCGACGCTGACACATGCAGAGACGGGAAGCCTCAATTTTTCAAAGATGGAGCGTCTGGTGCGCTCGATATGTGATTACAGAAACAGCGGTATGGATGTGTGCCTCGTAAGCTCCGGCGCCATCGCGGTTGGACGTGATGTGATAGGCATAAAGGAGCGCCCGAGCGACATTTCAATAAAGCAGGCATGCGCCGCAGTGGGACAGGGCAGGCTGATGATGACATATCAGAAGCTTTTTTCCGAGTATAATCAGAATTCCGGACAGGTGCTCATGACAAAAAATACCATAGTCAATCCTGTTTCCAGACGCAATGTTATGAATACATTTGAGGAGCTTTTTGATCTGAACGTGGTGCCTATTGTCAATGAAAATGATACGGTAAGCACATACGAGATGCAGTTTGGTGACAATGATACGCTGTCTGCTATTGTTACATCAATCACGAAGGCTGATCTGCTCATACTGCTTTCTGATATAGACGGACTGTATTCCGATGATCCTCATGACAATCCGGATGCAAAGCTTATCAGAGAGGTTGATACGCTTGACAGGAGAATACTTGGCATGGCAAAGTCATCAACCGGCAGCGATGTCGGAACCGGCGGCATGGCGACAAAGCTTACAGCGGCAAAGATTGCCACATATTCCGGTGCCGATATGATTATGCAAACGGCGGCAATATGGGGATTTTATATGACATTATGAATGACAGATATACAGGAACACTTTTCCACAGGGCAAAGGATGCAGAGTTTGTGCTTGCGGATTATATACAAAGAGAGATGGCACCTACATCTACAGGCGGCCAGTAATCAGCTATAAATTTGAAATCAGGAGAGTGCTATGACACAGGAAAAAATACAGCGAATCAATGAGCTTACAGAAAGTCACAGGCAGAGGGACTTTCTGAGGCAGATAAAAAGGAGCAGGATCTTTGCGCAAGGAGTATATAGCAAACGTGAAGAAGAATTTAAGAAACCAGCTCAACAATATCGATATGGTAAACGATGACGGTTCGGTTGAGAACCTCGGCGAGAAATATGGAAACAAAAAAAGAAATTCGTAGCAGGCTAAAAAAGCAAAGAGGCCTTCTGGGTGCTGATGAGTGCCACAACATGAGCCATGACATTTATAAAAGGCTCATAGCTTTAGAGCTCGACAGATATTATGACAACATACTTTTGTATTCAGCTATTAGAAATGAAGTGAATACTGATGAGTATTTTACCTATTTAATAAACAAAGCAAAAAGGATATATTATCCGAGGGTTTCGGGCAATAAAATGTCCTTTTACAGGGTAAGAAGCCTTGATGAGCTTAATTGTGGTTCATTTAATATTAAAGAGCCTGATATGACGAAGGAGTATACGCAGGCGGATGGCAGGGCGCTTATGATAGTGCCGGGGCTTGCATTTTCGGATACCGGTTACAGAATCGGTTACGGAAAGGGCTTTTATGACAGATATTTATCGTCTTTTACAAAAAGAGACACTGTCATGGCAGTTGGAGTGGGCTACGATTTCCAGTTACTTAGCAGCATGACGTTTGAAGATGAATATGACGTACCCTTAGATGGAGTGATAACAGATAAGAGAGAGGTGTTTATTGATGACTGATTTAGAAAAAATTTGTGCGGATGCATACGAGGCCAGAGTAAAGATAGGAACACTGGATACAGATATCAAGAATAAGGTATTAAACGATGCAGCGGACAATCTGCTTAAGGCAGAAAAAGAAATCCTTGAGGCAAACAAAAGGGATGTGGCTACAGCAGAGGAAAATATGAAGGCAAAGAGCATGATTGACAGGCTCTCGCTGGACCATGACAGGCTCCTTGGCATGGCTGACGGACTCAGACAGATAGCAAAGCTTGCAGACCAATTGGGGAAGTGATGTCTATGGCAAAGCGTCCTAATGGCCTTATTATCGGAAAAAGAAGAGTTGCAATCGGTGTTGTGGGAATCATTTTGAGGCGCGCCCAAATGTCACATCAGATGCCTTTGGTCTGTGCTTTAAGACAGGCAACTGTGTCATATTGAAGGGTGGAAGTGATGCGATAAATACCAATATCGCAATAGTAAAGGCTTTAAAAAAGGCCTTGACGGACAATTTGGTTTCTGCTGCTGCACTTGCACTTATTGAGTCAACAGACAGAGAGACAACAAATGCGTTTATGAAGATGGATCAGTATGTGGATGTGCTCATACCAAGAGGCGGTGCAGGACTCATCCAAAATGTTGTCAAAAATGCCACAATCCCTGTCATCCAGACCGGTACAGGCAACTGCCATGTATATGTGGACAAGGATGCTGACTTTGATATGGCTGTTAATATTATAAACAATGCAAAGACTCAAAGAATCAGTGTCTGCAATGCATGTGAGTCGATTGTAGTACACAGTGCCATAGCAGAGGAGTTTCTGCCAAAGCTGTACGATAAGCTAAGAGAGCATCATGTACAGCTGCACTGTGATGAAAGAGCGCAGGCTATACTGCAAGGAAGAGATGATGTGACAGAGGCCACTGCCGATGACTGGGGTATGGAGTATCTTGATTACATCATGTCGGTAAAGATTGTTGACAGTATTGATGAGGCAATCGAGCATATCAACAGATACAACACATCACATTCTGAGGCAATCGTTACAAATGATTACGACAATGCGCAGAAGTTCTTAAATGAGATAGATGCTGCGTGCGTTTATGTAAATGCTTCAACCAGATTTCTGATGGAAATGAATTCGGCTTTGGAGCTGAGATAGGCATCAGCACACAGAAGCTTCACGCAAGGGGACCTATGGGGCTTGAAGCACTGACAAGCTATAAGTATATTATTTACGGTAGCGGTCAGATCAGGGAATAGTCAGGTAAAGTATCATAGAATTAATTTGAGAGGAAACATAATATAACATGAGCTACGATATAGATATAACAAAGACACCACCGGCACATGAGCCTGAGAGGCAGTATTACTACATGGCAAAGGCAAAGGATTTTGTTGAAAAGAAATCTAAAGAAATCGGCCGTCCTATGACTTATTTTGTAAAGACTTTCGGCTGTCAGATGAACTCTAAAAACAAGATGCCTAAAACCTTGTAAAATCAACCTTTCTTGTTAATCTAATCTTACTCATACATACAAAAAGAGAGCAGGCTGCCTCCTCAGCCTGCTCTCACTCTCTGTAAAGGAACTCGTGAACGAGTCCGTTCTTAAACTCTATCGAAGCCACGCGTCCGTCCAGCAGAACAATCCTCTCAATCACACTGTTCACAAAATCCTTAAGCACCTTTGCATCCACAGCACAGGCGAGCTCCCTGTAGTTGATGTGCTCACCTGATGCAATCTGATGAGCAATTAAAAATCCGGATGCAGTGGAGATGAAAGACATATCATCGTATTTTGTATCTGCAGTGTCGGCTTCAAGAGCTGACAGCTCATTCTCTATGTCACTGAGCGTGCCCTCAAGCTCCCTCTTAGACATCAGATATTCTTTTTCACTCATTGCATCATCTTCAAATAAAAACAGCTTCTTGAGCCTCTCAAGCGCTCTGATGGTCTTATCTCTTTTTGCCGTGAGTGCATCAGAATCACCGGAGCGGATGACAGTATAAGGTGCAGCAGTGTACCGCTTCGGTTTGAAACCATGTATGATAGTGTCAAAGGTGACATCCAGTCCAATGTCAGCGATGCCTGCCACCTGCTCAAACTCCGGGCCGGTGAGGAGTATCTGCTCCAGATCAGAGACAGAGTGCAGCAGTTTCTTTGACTTGGAAGCCTTGACCAGATTTGAGATATAGTTGAAAATAAACGGTCCGAGCTTCACATCAGAGGTGCCCTTTGCCTTGCAGTGAATTTTTTTGTTGTGAGCACCGCATCGATAATTCGACGGCCTGAAACCATCGGCTCTGACCACATCGGCATCGGAGTGATAGAAAGCCCCGCACAGACCACACACGACAAGACCGCCGAACACATGAGTCTTCTTACTGACCACCTTGCGCCCATCCTTGCCGAGTCCGAAGGTGTTCAGGTCCATCTGATGAGTCACCCTCTCATAGAGCTCTCTGTCAATAAGAGGTGGAAATACATCCTTCACATAGATAACCTCAGAGGGATCATTCCTCTTGCCTCTGGCAGATTTCCTGTAATTGTAGCGGTAGTCACCGACATTCATAGGATTCCTCAGAAAATCAGCCACGGTTTTGCTGGTCCACTCACCGCCACGCTTGGTCGGGATGTCGTGAGCATTACAGTAATCACGCACCACACAGGTAGAGTGGCTCTCATCATAGAGCCTGTACATCATCCGGGCATATTCTGCCTCAGTATCAGAATGCACCGGGCATTGTTTCTTTGTATCCCAGTCCCAGCCATACGGCACTCTGGCACCATTCCACTTGCCTCAAGCGCACGGTTCATCATGATGTCACGCACACGCTCACCTGTAAGCTTGCGCTCCAGCTCCGCAAACACGAGGATAATCTTGAGCACGGCTTCACCGATGGCACTAGAGGTGTCGAACTGCTCATTTAAAGAGATGAAAGCCACCTTATGCTCCTTGAAATCATTGTACATGATAGAGAAGTCCACGAGATTACGTGAAATACGGTCAATCTTGTACACCACGACATGGGATATCATGCCGGATTTGACCTTCTCAATCATTCTCTGATACTCCGGACGGTGAGTGTTCTTGCCGGAGCGCCCAGCATCCTTGAATACTTCAAAATTTTCAGTTTTAAGAAAATGCTTCACATAGTTGGAGCATTCCTGAATCTGAAAAGGGATAGAGTCTCTGTCAGCCTGTTTCCCTGTGGAAACCCTGACATAGATAGCGACAGTTTTAGACATATAAAAAGCCCCTTTCTAAAAAAGAGGGCATGTGATATAATAAGACTTGTCTAGGGAGTTATTATATTGGCCCTCGGGTTAATAGGTAACATCTATATAATCGCTCTGCAGTTGCCGCTGCAGGGCGTTTGTTTAATTACAGCACTTTTTACACGGTGCTAAACCAAGAGACTTTGCCTCTTCGATGTCAATTTGAATAGCATCCTGCATACCACTACATGATGGAATAGTGTGATACTTTGAACCAGATGCTTTATAATATACAAAATCCTTTTTAACAATATCAATATTTAATACTTTAGAAAGATATTCACTGTCATCAGGAAAAAGGGAGCAGTGACGATTGAGTTCATATTGAAGAGCGTTATTAAGTCGGTCAAAAGGTGTTGTGTATGATAACAAACTTAATATAAAAAGCAATTCACTAAAACCAGAGGTCATTAAACCATAATCCGCATGAAAAATCTCGTCTTTTCGCAGGGTATTGCGACTCTGATAGTTATAAATACGACCGCCATGCGCGGACATATTTCTGTAATCAATACAAATGAAAAGAGTATCCATCATAAGTTTTTTCATGGAATCATCGTAAATAAAATCGTAGTGGTCATGGTATAAATGGGATATCATTTCATTTTGCTCAGGAGTTTTAAAGAATCCGACAAAATTAACAATTGTAGTAAAATATACCCCCTTAAAGAGTATCCAAGGTGGAACATCACCATACTTTGACATATAGTGGTGTATTGGATCTTTATCTGAATACAATGCCTTTTTTATCTTTTCTAAAGTTTCAGAAAGTGTAAATCTCTTTTTTCTACGTTTCTTATTAGCATAATTCCTATAATTAAGATATTTTGCAGAGGCAGTACCGAATGATTTTGAAATTACATCGGCAGCAGCTTCTTTAATGAACTCTTCCAGATCCAGCATAGCGGCCATGACAGAGTTTCTCAGATTCTTATCTAAAATAAATAAAGATAAAATTTGCTCAAAAGTAACGCCATCCTTATAATATATAGAATCATTGTACCTGATTATGTATGGTTCTCTATAGCTTTTGATTAGGTTTGAATAACCATATCTCGAAAGAGCACTAATAGCAAAAGCCTCATCTGATATTATAAGATTTTGAGATTTTAATTTTTCTAGCTGACTATATACGTCAGTATAAGTTATTTGTTTATTCATTGTAAAATCCTCATAAACGCAAAAAAAGCCTTGGAATAAACCAAGACTAATTTTGCGACCGCACAGCAGTCATTCGCTAATTAGCTACATTATAGCATATGAATTAGTCTTGTCAAGTATTCATATTAAAAATAAGATTAAAATTGCGCCGGCGCAAAAATATGAATTTAAAAATCTTTTCCACATTCAGGACATTTAATCATTGCCATATAAATTCCTCCTAGCTATTAACAATTTTGGATAATGTAATAGACATTCCCCAATTTTTATCACCGCCACCATATATTTTATAATCGTATATTGTATAATCATCAGATAATAGAGAAGAAACTCTATTGATATCGGCTTTGGCAATATTTCCAACCTGAAAGTCATTAGCATATACACCAAGAGCAAGTTCACCTTCATAGTCATATTCTTTGATCTGAATATCAACTGTTTCGTAAGGTTCATCATTGAAGTGTATATGTCGTAGGGCTGTTTGTCGGCTTTTACGCCCTGTTTTGAAGGTGACACCAACAACTTTAAACTCGTAAGCTTTCTTCTCTAGTGGATGTGATTCTGTAATATCATCAACTGTTATTTCTGGAATATTGGAAATATCAATATTATTTTCAATAACATTGTTGCCCTCAGAAGCCTTTGCTTTTCCATAATTATTGAGACCATTTTCTTTATGGTAATCATAATTTTTGTAGATTTTTCTATATGATTTAAACATAAATAGAAAAAGTAAACCAGATAAAATGAAGATTATACCAAATTTTATGCTTACAGCAGGTATAGAAAGAAGACCAAAAGCTAAAAGTATAATTGCTATAACCAGTGAAATGATATAACTAATCTTATAACTTAATTTTGAGGCTATTTTTTTAGGTTGTCTTTGGGATTTATCTTTTATTGCCATATGAAATCCTCCTTTGTATAATTAAAATTTTCTTCTTCGTTTAATAATTTTTAAAGTATTTTCGAATACACAAACTATTGATAAGACTACTCTAACTCTATAATGTTTTTATTAATAACATATTTCAGGCCTCCTTTAGTGCGTCCCCTTTTGCAATATAGCCCAGCTCAATAAGCTCGTCGGCACGCTCCAGAAGCCGTTGCTTACCCTCATCATTAAGCTGGCGGTACTTATCAAGAATCGTTTTATCATTATCATTAATAAAAGAGTGTTTTTCTTCCACATGGTTAGGGAATTCGTTATCTCCAAGTATATAAGATGGTGTTGTTCCTAAATTTTTAGCAAATGCAAAAATTTACTTTGTGGTAAATCTACTTTTCCTGCCTCAATTTTTGCGATAGAGGTTTTGTCTTTATAACCAACTTTAATTGCAAGTTCAGTTTGAGATAGTTTATTAAATTCCCTAAGAGAACGGATACGTTTACCGATTCCCTCTTGAATAGTCATATTAATCACCTACTTTCTAAATGAATGATAACATATGTGAGAATTAAATTCAACAAAAATGTAAAAAAGAGTTGACACACAATCAACGCGGGTATATTATGATTATAGGTTGAATGATATTCAACAAGAAAGGAGGCATTATTTTGACAGACAGCAAGAAACTTAATGAGATTATCTCTGAATCAGGAATTACAATTACAGCCATTGCATCAAAGCTGGGAATAACAAGAGAAGGCTTATACAAGAAACTTAATAATGAGACAGAATTTAAAGCTTCAGAGATAATTGCCATGCAGGGAATACTTCATCTAACTAATGAGATCAGAGATGAAATTTTTTTGCAGAAAAGGTTGAATAACAATCAACCATATAACACAATGGCAAGAGCAGGTGCACTGTACGTGGAAAAGGAACTATCACACCGGAGTTGGCGGTGAAAGTTAGATTCAATACGAGAAAGGACAAAACCATATGGGAAATCAAATTTATAAACAAATTTCGAAGTTTGCAGAAATGCAAAGAGATGAATCAAGAGAGAAAAAGCAAAAAAGAAAAGAAGTCGGTATGTATAGATCCGGACTCTGTTATAGGAAAGGAAATAATGTACCAGACCGCATTACTGCATGAAATATTAGACGAGATAAGAGGAGGAAAAACCTCCCCTTAGAAAAGTTAGATATAAATATGCAAGTAGCATTTAAGAAAGGAAAAGACCATGTGGAAAATATTTTCACCTACAAGGACAAGAGCAGGTGCACTGTACAGGGAAAAGGAACTATCACACCAGAGCTGGCAGTGCTGCAGGGGGAAGGAGAGTGAGAAATGCTAAACATAATTCAAAATGATTTTAAAACTTCAGAAACAACATTTTTGGATGAGGATAAAGTCAATCTAGTTGTAGAAAGTGTAATTGAAACCATAAAAAAAAGGAACTCCCAGAGGAAGCCCAAACAGTAGAAGCACTTGAATTTATAACAGATCGGATTAAAGAGAGAGTGAAAGAAAAACGAATCGAGTTATAACTGCTTTTCAACTAAATCCTGTAGAGAGTATGAGATACTGCGAAGTTCCTTGCCATCAGTAGCTGCTCTTACATGTACTAAATCAGCATCTGCTTTTGGATTTATAGGATATGTATCATGGTATTCCTTTCCATTTCCAATATAAGTTATATCGAAATAAAATATTTCTTTCTGTGAACAGAATTCCCTTGCCTTAACATTGCATATAAATGATTGGCCGGGAGCAATATATGTTTCTGCAAAATTGGAAAATGGAATGTGATCACTTCGAATAGAGAATGGAGTGATATCAGGAGAACATTTTATTGAAGATATAGTTGCTCCAGTTTGTCCAAAATTCTTTATGACTAAGTAATATTGCGGCGATTGGAAATTTGTGGTTTTAGCGTATATGGCTACATAAGGGCGTGATGTTTCATCAATCATTTTAGAGTTTTGTTTGAGTGTTAATACAGAAATAATTATAGCAATAACGCTTGTAATGAGAGATGCAAGTATACCAATTAATTGAATGACATCAGAAGGTGTTAAAGACATAAAAATACCTCACTTATATATTTACTCGGACGCTGCAACGTCCTGTAAGAAGAGTATACGACTGGAAAGCAGAAAAAGGCAAGATTTAATACACAGAATACAGAGGGAGGAAAAGACCATGACAAAGGAAGAAGCACTCAGCCTTGAGAAGATCCTCACCAAGATAGATAGAGCAGATGAGATGAACTGCAAGAAAGAGGAAGAATACAACAGATTCTGCATGAACACTAGAGAGGACTGGAACGAGGAGAAGTATCAAAAGCTCAAGAGAGAAAAAATCCTCACAGAAGCAGCGTACCTTGCAAGCCTTGTCGAGCTCAAGGCAGAAGTGAAGTGCATGCTGAGTAAATAAAGAATACATCCGGGCTTACCGGAGCACCGCAAAACTACCCATACATATAGCAAATCTTCTTGTAAACCATAATAAATCCATTTCGTGTGGTGCTCCGGTAAGCCCGGGGGAGAAATCTGATTTAGGAAGGAGCGTGAGAAAAATTGAAACTAATATTCATCATAGCATTGATAACTTGCTTGATAGGGTGGCTTGAAAATAAGTGGACAAAATATGCGTTGATTGTATGGATCATACAAAAGACGAACACTCAGCCATCAAAAGAGGAGATGGTTGAGTGCAAGAAATTTGTGATAGAGCATGTGATAAAGGATTTATGTAAGCCCAAACTGTGATTTTATGATAGCAGTGATTATCTGACTAGAGATTTGAACCATTGCGGATAGTGATGTAGCACCTATTTCACCAGCAACTTTTTTGTCTTGTTCCAAATATTGTCGGAACGGATATTAGCAAGATATTCGTGTCCAGATGGTGAAAGATCACTAATTTCTACTATATCGCCACCATAGCAATAAAGCGGTTTTAATATCAGGCAGAATGTTCACATTGGCGAATGTGATAGAGAACTTCTTCACGTGAGTATTTTGCTAATAAATGTGGAGGTTGAGACTCTATATCATAGGTGAACTTATTTTCGAATGTACATAATTCCTCCAGCGTTAAAAGAATATCACGAATACAATCATTATTTAGTTTCATTTGCAAGATTACCTTTCATTTACTCGGCATGGCAGTGCCTGTAAGGAAAGTATACGGCTGTAGGAAGTAAATATGCAAGTAGCATTTAAGAGAGAAAGGATTGAAAAGGATTGAAAACACTGACAGACCTATTTTATAGTGCGTATTCGCCTCGTCAAAAGCGGTATCATCTCTCAATGACACTGAGGGAAAAAGACGGTGAGCACATAATCAAAATATTACAGAACGGCCGGGAGGTCATCAGAGCCACAGGAGACGAGAGAGAACAGGCATTTCAGATGGCAGCAAGAGACTTAGTAAGAAGATTTCCGGCGAAAGGAAGGTGATAAAGACGGAGAAAGCAGATTTCAAGCTCAAAGAAGTAATAAGCAGAATCGGAATGAGGATTTGGGTATATTAGGAGGTCACTTATGGAGAACAAACTTAAAGAGGCACTCAAAAAACTTGGAATTGAAACAGCAGAACAGTTAAACGCTGCCATCAAGGCAGAGAAGCCACTTGATATCGGCATCATGACATCAGAGGTGGCAAAAGAACAGAAAGCAGCATCATAAGGAGAAAAACCATGAAATTATTTAAAAAACACACAGCAGGAATGAAGCAGTATAAGGAATTTAAGAAGTGCATCGGCATGATCGGAAAGATTGAGGAGAGCGCAGATGTAAAGGAAGCTGCACTCACAGCCGGCTACATAATCGGAGTAGTGAAGGAAAGACACGACAAGAGACTCATCACCGACAGCATGTTTGAGGCATTGAAGGAGCTGACGGATATCATGCTTCAGGATGTGAATGAGCGCATGGAGAGCGATACACCATATGTCATGCAGATTGAGGCATAAAAAAATCCGGTCGGGAAAATCTAATTTCCTGACCGGACTCTGCATAAAAAAAACAACACTAAAAGAAAAAATTATAAAAATATTATAACACAAAAAGAGGAAAAATCCATATGCCTAAATATACAAAATATCTTGAATTTTCACAAAAAGAGCGTACTGCCATAAGAGAGCGTGACAATTATCGGTGCATATTCTGCCAGATAGGCTATGAGATGCCACCGACAGCAGTCCCTGAGATGGATATAACAGACATCATGCACTACATACCACGCTCATCCATGGGACTTGGCATCAGGCAGAACGGAGCAGTCGGATGCCGGTACCACCATCATATGCTGGACAACGGCAACAGTGGAAATAGAAAAGAGATGCTCGGCATGTTCAGAGCATATCTGGATGAGTTTTATCCGGATTTTACAGATACAGAGCGAAAATACGATAAATGGAGTTTTTTAAAGGAGAAACCATATGTTTGATAAGTTTGGAGAATTTGATTCGTTTAGTGAGATAAATGAGCTTGCAGAAAACCTGCTTAACGAGGGTGACATAGAATCCCTCAAGGTAGTGGCAAAAGAAAATGGAATACAGGCTGACTTCGTGGACCTGTACGCCAACGGAGAAATCCCGGAGCTGTGCGATAAGCTCACGGCGGCACTCGGCAAGATTGATGTCGAGGCAGCAGAGCTTAAGCCAAAGGAAATCATGGAGGACTGGGTGGAGTACCTAAGAGGACAATGCATGGAGAATGAGCTCCTGGCTCACAATGTCAGAAAGAAAGGCAAAACATTGAAGGCTGTATAGCCGCCATCCTGATGTGGTCCTTCAAGAATCAGCAGACGGTGGACAAGGATATCATCAAGGCAGCAGGCGTATCGGCGAGCAAAGTCACGCTCGGTATCCCGGGCATGGCAAGAGCCAAGAAGATAATCACTGACTACTACATGGGAAAGTAGGCACTACAGATGAAAGAAAAGACAATAGAAAAAATACCATACCTAGGACTCAAAAAAATAAGCAGAATAAAATCCGTGAAGTACATTGGTGTTACCGCAGTCAAGAACATAGGACATCAAAGGCACCTGTTCCTTGAGGTGTACGAAAATAAAAAGGAGTCAAAGAAGATTCCTGTGGTGAGAATTGCACTCACCAAGAAGGATTTCGGCACATACTGGCCGGACAAGCAGATATGGACGCGCCAGCAGCTTTCAGCTTACAGCCCTATATGGTCTGAAACACATACATACACCATGGGAACCCTGGCAGACGAGAATATCCTGCAGAGCCCGGAAGACCTTGCAAGAATAAAGAGCTTTTGCGGCACCAGGATATACAACGACACTCGTTGGTGGGAACACATAGCTGAACATGAGGGTGACATCACATCAAAAGAAAGAACAAAAAGAGTAGAGCGCAAGTACAAGAGGCGCCAGGAAGCACTGAAGGACAGACAGGCAAACACCAAAGAGCTCCCCGAAAAAGCAATACTGTACAGAGCCGATCATGTGTATTTCCATGACGAGCACTTTCTATATTACAAGAAGCATGGAAGCCGGGCTGACATAGCCTGCAGTAAGTGTGGCGGTGTGACCACTGCAAGATGGAAAAGCAGTGGAGCATACGAGGACCAGTTTGAGAGAAACATAGAAGAGCCGCGAGAGAACAGCTTCGGCACATGTCCTATGTGTGGTGCACGCGGACAGTACAAGTGCAAAGGAAAAGTAAAAGGCAGCATCAGAAAAACCCGGTATCTGTTTCTTGGTCAGAAATATAAGGACAATGGTTTTGTTATGAGATACATACAAGTAGAGAAAGAGTGGACACTCGGCTTCATTGCAGGCGAAAACGGCAATGAAATGTACAACGCATATGAAAAGCTGTCGGGGGTTGAACTAGCAAGGGCATATTTCGAACCCGGCAAAAAGGTGCAGGTTGACTACAACAAGCATGATCCGTATGTAGGAAAAGACTTTGGGATGATTGCAATCTATATGGCTTGTCAAGCATCAGAATCAATTCCGGGCCAATCCTGCCGGAGACATATGATGAGATGACAGGGACCATGTTTCAATACAGTGCTATGAAGGAATACACAAACAGTCTCATGAGCGTATGCAATCCGGTTGAGTACCTTGAGTGCTACATGCGTACACCACAGCTTGAAATGCTTGTGAAGATGCACCTGATAGGAGTAGCTGAGAGGCTTGTCAAATGCCAGTATGGAATCATCAAAGACGAAACAGCAACAAGGCCGGATGAGTTTCTCGGCATCAGAAAGGAAAAGCTTAAGCTGCTTATCAAGGAAAAAGGAGATATAAGTCTGCTGAGGGTTCTGCAGATGGAGAAGAGAGCCATGGAGAACTGGACAGATGAACAGGTGCAGCAGCTGGCAGAAACCGGACTCACATACACACAGGTCGTGCTCGCAGAGAAATACATGACATTACAAAAATTTTAAACCGCATAAAGAAATATGCATGCTGTGATTACGGAGGCTGCAGTCAGTCGGTATACAGAATCAGACACATGGCCTCTACATACGCTGACTACCTAAGCATGAGAGAAGACAGAGGCTATGACCTGACCAACACGGTATATCAGTTCCCACGTGACCTGGATGAAGCCCACGAAAAGATGGTGGAAGAGGTCAATAAGGAAAAACTGGACAAGCATTTGAAGGATGTTGCAGCGCGCTTCCCGAACATTCGATACAGCTACAGAAAGTTGAGAAATAAATATTACTACGAGGATGATACATACATCATCAGACCGGCAAAGTCAGCAGAGGAAATAGTAACAGAGGGGCGAGTACTTCATCATTGTGTGGGAGGAGATAACTACTTAGGAAAACACGATCGAGGAGAGACATACATACTTTTCTTGAGATTCAAGGACACACCGAATATGCAGTATGTCACTGTCGAAATTGAAGCCACAACACCGAACATACTGCAGTGGTACGGAGCCCACGACAAGAAGCCTGATCAGGAGAACATACAGAAGTGGCTCAACAGGTACATACGAATGCTCGTGACAGGAACACTGAGGACAGCAGGCATGCCGGCAATGGCTATAGCATATTCAGCATAGGAGAAAAAACATGATTTTTATAAATTCACCATTCACGATTCTGGATGAGGCTTTTCGGGGCCTCTATCCAGACAAGAAATACAAAGCCTGCATTGAGCCGAACATAAAAGACGATGAAGGAAATCGAGCGTTCGGGTTCACACAGTTCAACAAAGGAGAAATACCGGTCATCGCAATCAGCGCAGAATTGAGCATCACGGATGCGACGGAGATATTCGCACATGAACTGGCTCATGTAGCAGCAGGCGAGGAAGCAGGTCACGGAGAAAGATGGGACGAGGAGTTCCAGAAGATATTTAATGAGTACAACCGGATAGGCAGGGAAAGGTTCGGAGAAGACGGAAAAGAGGAAGAGCAGGAAGACAATGGAGGAGAAAATGAGTGACGAGGAGATACTGGAAGCAATGGAACAGGCAGTGAAGATACACTTCATGGCATAGGAGGATATATGGAATACGTACAGATGACACTCGATGACTGGGTGCAAATGAAACAGAAACTGAGGCAGGAGCTTATAGGAGTGAAGCAGAGCTTCGTGAGAATAGGCTATGCACTCAGACAGATTGATGATCAAAGACTCTATGAGAATGACGGCTACAAGAGTATAGCAGAATTTGCCAAGCTGAGTATGGACTTGAGGCATCCACAACAAGCCGATTTATATCCATCAATCGCGAATACTCGATTGACGGATATTCAGAACACTTGAGACCGGAGTATACGGACCTTGGAAGAAGCCAGCTTGAGGAAATGCTCAAGCTCCCCGACTCTGACAGGCAGATGATACAGCCTGAGGCATCAAGAGAGGACATAAGAGAGCTAAAGAGATTCAATAAGACCGAGCCTGCAGCAGGTGTGGCAGATGACATAAGTCAGCTGATAGAGAAATTTTTTGAGGACAACAAGGATATCCTCAATGAGGTGTACTCAAACGAGTTTGACGAGGAATCAATGAACCGCTTTGCGGAAATCGTAAATCCGGCCGGAAACCGTTCATTCAAAAAGGTCTCTATTTCATGATGATGTATGAGAACCGCGTCACAATTAAAAAGTTCGGAGATACACCAAAAAATATGTCATGGTGGGAATTCTACCAGGTTATGCGCTCTATCTTTGATGAGGATGCAGCAGGCACCCGGACATGGCAGAACCATTTTGGAGGAGATAATGAAGTACAGGAAAATGAGCCAACAGGAGAGCATACTACAGCAGAAACTCCTGAGTCAGAGGATGACAATGCAGCAGTTGGAGAAGCTGGCACTGATGAGGTCGAAGAGACTGAATCGGGAAGCGTGGCAGATAATGAGCCGGCTCCTGGAGCAGGAGAAGAGCAAAAGGATGATTCCACCGACGGAGATACAGACTGCAGAGAGGATAATAGAGAGCCTGCAGACAGGCCCGAGGAACAGACAGGAGAAAAGAGCCTTGGAGAGCAAATTGCGCCGGCGCAAAAATCCCCACAAATCCTTGAAAAATCAGAGCCTGAGAGCATTGAAAAGGAAGAAAATGAAGCCCAAAGCATAGAGGAAAATGAGCCAGAGACAGAGGACGAAAAGCCAGAGACAGAAGTCATAGAAGCATGCATGACAAGAAGAGAATATATGAACACTCTTACGGTGGCAAAATTGGCTGATTACATAGCAGAGGAGCATCACAGTGGCCACTTATTGGCATCAGATTTAATTTTCCCGGAGAAAATCAGTCAATGGCTCAGAGGCGAAGTTGATAGATATGGAAAAGCACAAAGTTAGGAGGCAGAAAAATGTTTATAGATTGCGCAAAATTAGAAAAAATTTTAAAAGCTGATTACAAAACGTGGGGCGTCAAGTTTGGACTCACAGACAAAGGTATGTACATCCTGAACGGCACCGGATGGATGGTGGAAGCCGACAAAGAAAAAATCACAAAGGAATTTTTAGGTACCGTAATCAAGACATGCGGTCTTGCACCGGAAAAGGGCGAGTTCATGACATACCAGCAAGGACACGATCCACAGTTTGAGACCGAAAGAAAGCCGCTCCTGTGGGACATGGCAGGCGACACAAAGGAAGCACTAATCTCACCGATTAAGATCATGCAGAACGATAACATGATGACGGTAGTAAAGACACCGGGCGGAGCACGCCTCATCAATGATGCACGCCTGGCCATAGTCAACCCAGACAAGTGCCGCAAAGACGAAGATCCACCAAGCACATTCGCTGTGCACGGAGACTGGCTCGTGTCATACAATGACGAAATGGCGGTCGGAATATGTTTCACGGATCCTCTCTATAAGCCGGAGCTTGAAGTCTTAAGACTCCTCTCGGGAGTGGATTTCTACTGGATAGAGACACCACACTATGAGCTATAGGTTGAAACACCTGCGAAAGCGAAAGAAACCGGGCATGCGAATTAATTTATATCACGAAAACTGATTTGTAAGCCATTTACACAAGGGAGCCCTTACCCAGCTCCCTTTACCTCGGAGGATAATAATATGAAGTGCAAAATATGTGAAAAAGAATTCGAATTAAAGAAAGAAGAAAAATATTTAGCGACAGAGAAAGTAGCAGCTTTTGGAACCTTGGCAAAACTACCAAAAACGTTTGAGGCATTCGACTGCCCACATTGTGGCTGTCAGAACATAGTGAATATCAGAGAGGAAGAGGCAACCGACTATGATGTGGATAAAGTAGTGGAGCAGTTGAGTGATAGAAGCACACTGTCAAGACCTGTTGACTGGTCAAAAGTTGCAGTTGATACACCAATACTGGTAAGAGATAATATTTTTTCCAAGTGGGCTAAAAGATATTTTGCGAAATATGAGAATGGAAGAGTTTACGTTTGGAACAATGGATCAACATCGTGGAGTGACAATAGGTGTACACCGTGGAAACTAGCCAAACTTCCGGATAAGGAGAGCGGTGATGGAAGATGAAAACTTCTTTGAAAAATGCAGAACTTGTCAACACTGTTATACGAAAAATGATGACGATTATGTTTATTGCAGGAAAAGAAATGAAAAATGTGAATACAAACCATGCAAAGAAGAACACAGCAAGTGGGAAGAATGGCTTCGGTCAGAAGCAGAATAGGAGAATAATATGTCAGGAATAGATTTAATAGTATATGGGATGCTCTTAGCGTTCACTATGATTGGAACAACAGAGTTTGTAATAGGGCTGTTATTGCTTAGGGAATACGATAAGCTTCAGAAAGAAAAGGAAAAGTAGCATGGCATGGTACGCACTTTACAAATGGTACAAGAACTGGAGCAAAAAAACTACCCCAATATGATTGACTGGTATTCGGAAGAACTGAACTCACCAAGATGGACAAAATTAGATATATATCGCTTGCATCAGTACAAAACCAAATAGGACGAAACACAATGAACAGAAATGAATGTCAGAATTGCAAATATTATGAAAAATGCGGCAAACCAAGCAGACCAATAAAGTGCATGGGATATGAGCCGAAGGAGGCAGCAGTTGAAGAGCAGAACATTGAGCGACATAAAGCCAATAAAACCCAAAAAGTGTGAATTTGATTCTATCGACTGCACACCGGCCTGCAAATACTATAAGACATGTATACACAGCTTGCACAAGCAGGCTGTGTCTCTACATATATAGAAAGGAAAAATCATGAAAAAAGATAGCGTGAAAAAAGAAACATGGAAAGATTGGGAACAAACGTGCGAGAAATTGAAAAAGTATGAGACAACTCTTAAACGAGTCGTTCTAACAACGGACAAAAAGCTGCTGTATCAGGCTGAATACAACAGAAAGATAAGAGCGGCACAGAGGCAGCAGTAAACCCATAATATATAGGTAAAAATTCTTTACCGTCCTCGTAATGGGTATTAACAAATGAGGGATTTTTATATTTAAGAGTACACAGTATGAGAAGATACGACAACTACGACTACGAAGAGGCTTTCAAAAAATACATAGATGACACCGAGGAGGAGAGGCTTGAGAAGCTTCTCAAAGAGGGCAAGGTAAACTGCCTGTACAGAACAGCCACCACGAAGTGCACCAACATAAAGTCACAGACCACTCTCCTTGAAGCCCAGATATACCCAAGCTACCCAAGGCTCAGTGACATGCCGAAGACCAAAAAGAGACCATCAAGCAAAGCTCAAAAAAACTTAAACGATAAAAATGCAAGGCGGTATCTTATAAGGCTCGGGAATATCAACTTTGGAAAAGGTGACCTGTGGTGCACGTTCGGTGGAATGATGACAAGCTTCCAGCAGACGAAGAGAGAGCAAGAAAAGATATCAAGAATTTTATAGCAAAGATAAATTACCGGAGAAAAAGAAAAGGACTGGAAAATATCAAGTACATATACGTGCTCGCATTTGATGGATATGTGAGACCACATTTCCACATTCTCATGACCGGAGACGGCATGGACAGAGACGAGCTGGAATCGCTCTGGAAAAAATGCGACAGACCAAACACACGAAGAATATCACCTGATGATGATTTTCTCATCACAGGTTTAGGAGAATATATATCAAGAAATCCACACGGTACTAAGCGGTGGGTGAGCTCAAGAAACTTAAAGAAGCCACCGGAGCCGACAAAGAGCTATAGCAAGTTCAAGAAGCGCCGTGTTGAGAAGATGGCCAAAGACCACACAGTATTAGAGACAGAACTCATCAAGCATATCCGGGATACAAGTTCCTGGATGCAGAGGTTAGGTACAATGGTATCAATGCAGCGTTTTATATCTATGCTCGCATGGTTCGGAATTGAGGAGTGACAAATGACGAAGAAAGAATTAACAAGCGTATATTATATCAAAAAAGAAATCAAGATGTGGGAAGAACAACTGGAGCTGATTGAAAGCAAAGCGGAAGGAAAAGCAATGCAGATTACAGGCTTGCCATTCACTCCGGGAACTGGAAGCAGTGACCAGATGGCAGACTTGGCAATTAAGGCTGTGAGTGTAAGAGAGCTGATTGAAGCCAAGAAGAGAAAGCTCAATCAGCAGCAGGACAGAATTATCTCATGGATTATATCAATAGACGACACAGTCGTTCGACAGATTATGTTGTATCGTCATGTCAGGTGCTATTCTTGGAACACAGTGGCACAGAAGATAGGCATTACAGCCGACAGTGCGCGCAAGCAACATGACAGATATCTGCAGCAGTCTCAGAAAGGAAATAAATAAAGTTGTCCGTTTTGTCCGTTTGATGTGTGATATAGTGTAAGCATAAAGGATTGGCAAAAGGGCTGGTCCTTTTTTATTTTGGAATAATGACAGATACAGAAGCAAAGAAGTTTTATGACAGTAAGGCATGGCAAACTAAAAGAATAGAGATATTAAAGCGGGATCGCTTTGAGTGTCAGGACTGCAGGGCAAGAATCCAAAAGGCTGTGGCAGAAGGAAAATGGCTGCCGGAGAAAGAAAAGAAGATAGCAAGGGCGGAGCAGGTACATCACATACAGGAACTGAAGGAGCATCCGGAGCTTGCATTGGACAATGACAATCTTATTAGTCTGTGCGTTCGTTGTCACAACATCAGACATGGCAGAGTGCCTCACAAGTTCAAAAGAAAAAAGAAACTTGCGAGCCGGGAGCGTTGGTAATACCCCCCCGGTCAATTTTTGCGAAATTTTCTTGAATGGCGAACGGGCATGTGGGCATGACTCCGGAAAAATTTTGAAATCTCGCGTGAAAAGGGCAAGGGGTACCAATTTCAAAAATTACTTTAAGAAGAAATTTTTCGAAGAACACAAAAATACAGTTATTTTTTTAATAAAAACCGTTAAAAAATATGCAAATTATACACAAAAAACAGACATATTTTGAGAAAAAGGGAGGTGAGCGGATTGACAAAAACGGAAATAAGAGATTCTTTGGTCAAGCAGTTGGAGCTTCGGGGAATGAATGCAGAGTTTTACAAAGACATGATTGACGATTATGTATATTATTGGTCACTGAAAAAGAAGCTGATTAGTGACATCAAGTCCAAAGGGCTCAGATACAAGACTATTAACGGAAACGGAGTTGAAGTCGAGAAAACAAATGATTCTGTTGTCAATCTGCAAAAAACCACAGCAACTATGCTCAAGATTTTAGCTGATCTGAGACTCAAGGATCCGGTACCTGAACCGGAAAAAGCAACAGATGGTTATCTGTAAGGAAATTGATGATTATCTCAAATATGTCAAAGAACATCCGAAGTGGATAAATAAAAAGCGAAAACAGCTTATCAAGAACATTGTAAAGCCATTACTTAAGCGGAATGATATTTTTTTCGATAAAGAGACCTATGAGAATTGTCTCGAATACTGCAAAGTAAATTATTATGAGCTATTTCCATACCAGAAGTTTATATACGCGTTTGTATTCATGTACAAAGACGATATTCCGGTATTCCCAAAGTTTTTCATCAAAGAAGGACGTGGAAACGGAAAGGACGGCTTCATTGTTCCCTTGGTAAATTTTATGCAGACACCTCTGTATGGTGTCAGAAATTATCATGTTGAGATTGTGGCCAACTCAGAAGATCAGGTCAAGGACACTTTCAAGGTTGCCTATGACATGCTACATGAAAATGCAAAGTTCAAAGGAAAATTTTCAGTAACAAAGGAGCTGATTACGAATCTTGCAACAGGCTCTGAAATGAAATATAACACTTCAAATGCCAAAACCAAAGACGGCAAGCGAACCGGATGCCTGGTGCTCAATGAGATTCATGCTTACGAGAATTATGATCAGATAAATGTGTTTGAGTCTTCATTCGGAAAAGTCAAACATTCCAGAGAGTTTATTATCACCACAGACGGCTACGTCAGAGACGGTCCGTTGGATGAGATTTCATCAATGTGTGCTGAAATCCTTGAGACCGGTGAAAATCCACTGGGATATTATCCATTCATCTGCGAAATTGACAGCATGAAAGAGGTTGATATTCCTGATGCATGGCACAAAGCCAACCCATCAATGGAGTATATGCCGATTCTGGCCAATCAGATAATGCACGATTATCTTGAAATGAAAAAGATACCGTCAAAGAGACCGGAATTTATCACTAAGCGTATGGACAGATCGGCACGAAAGGAAGAGAAAACGGTCACAACATGGCTGAATGTACTGCGTGCATGTTATGAGGGCAGTACGACAGAGGAATTAGAACTGAAAAAGCCAAGAATGACAATCGATACAAAAGGGCAGCCGGCTGTAATTGGAATCGATTATGCCGATATAAGGGACTTTGCATCGGCGGGAGTTTTGACAAAAACCGAATCAGGAGAATATATATGGCGACAGCACACATGGATTTGTGCTGAATCGCCTTTTTTAGACTCCATCAAGTTCCCGCTTAAGAACATAGGGCAGACCGAATTTAATGATTTCGAGGTGGTACCGGAACCTGTAATCGATGTTAATAGCATAGTTGATTGGTGCATGGAAAGATGTGCCGAATATGATGTCAAGAAGATAGCAATGGATACATACCGTTACACTCTGTTTAAGATGGCATTCGAGGAACGGGGCCTTACGATTGAGGATCGTAAGAATCCGAACGGTGTAGTCCGGCTGATCAGGAAGATTACATCAGCAACCGGAATAATTGCACCATTTATCCAGTCCATGTTCAGTCAGGGCATGATTAATTTTGGAGCATCAGCAATAATGCGTTGGTACACCAACAATACAAGTGTTACCGAAGATAAATATGGCAATAAGATGTTTGGAAAGGTAGAACCGAAGCTCAGGAAAAATGATGGGTTCATGGCTTTTGATGTTGCAATGTTCTGCAAAGATGAGCTGGAAGTTCAAATAATATACATTTAGGAGGCAGCAATGTTTGATTTCCTGTTTCAAAAAAAGAATAAAGAGATGCAGTCTATGGCAGAGATTATTACGCTTGACTTGGAAAAGCTTAATCTGTCAAAGCTGGCAATTGAAAAAGCTGTGATGATGATTGCAAGGGCAATTGCAAAGTCTGACATAATAGTCCAGACAGACAGCAAACAGAAAAGCAGTATAGAGTACAGACTCAATGTAATGCCAAATGACCATGAGTGTGGAACTTATTTCTGGACAAGGATTATAAGAGAACTGTTATGGACACAGGAAGCACTTATCATCCCAATGAACGGCAAATATTACAAAGCGTCTGCATGGCAGGTGTCAAACAGTGTGCTGTCAGAGCGCATATACAGCAACATAACGCTTGAATGTGCAGGGGAACAGTATGGTTTATACAAAAAATTTATGTCATCAGAGGTGATTCACTTACGGTACGACAATGCAAAGATAAGAGTGTACCTGGAGTCCGTTGTGAATCAATACAACAATACGCTCAATGCAATCAATTACATGATTCGTCTATCCAATCAGCCAAAATTTAAACTGAAGCTGGGTGCAGCACAGTCCTTCAGGGAAAAGCAGGCTGATGGAACTGACAAGATAGTCACAAAGGACATGTATGCGGAGAAAATCAAGAGACTGCTTGAGAGCGAAGATCTGACGGTAATGACAGAGTCGGAAGGTGTCTCACTTGAAAATATACAGATAAATGCGAGCGCAAAAGCGGAGGAGCTTGCCAAGGTTGCCTTGGCTATAAACAACGAAGCAGCCAATGCCTTTGACATTCCGGAAGCAGTATTTAATGGCAATATCACAGAGCAGTCAGATGCCACCAATGAATTTATCACCTATGCTGTCGGCTCGGTTGCGGAAGTTATAAACGATACGCTGACTGCCTACATAGTCGGTGAAGATGATTACAGCAGGAAAAATGAAAAGGTAATGGTATGGCTGGCACGTTTTAAACATGTTGATGTGGTGGATAGTGCTGTTAATCTTGATAAGCTTCGTGGAATTGGCTTCTCGTATGACGAAATCAGAGCAATGGTGGGATATCCTTTGCTTAACACTGAGTTCTCTAATGCAAGAGCATTGACTAAAAATTATGGAGAGGAGGGTGACAATGGCACATCAATTAAAAGTGATTAGATGGAGGTGATCCGGATATCTCGGAGCTGTCCGTTAAACAGTAATCAAGAGAAAGGAACAGAATTATGAAGAACGAAAATGTAATTTACAGATTCCAGCAGCAGGACAATGTTCATGAAATTTACATATATGACGAAATCAAAAAGACAGGTCCTTTTAACTGGGAAACATGGCAGTATGAAGATTCTGAAACATCTGCAAAGCATTTTAAAGAACTTTTGGACGCCATTCCGGAGACAGATGAGATTAAGATTTACTTTAATTCGAACGGCGGAAGCGTTGATCAGGGCACTGCGATTTATAATATGCTCAAGCAGCATGGTTCATACAAGACCGGAATAGTAATGGGAGTGTGTCATTCTATTGCATTCACAATTTTACAGGCGTGTGACAAACGAATAATGGGACAGGGCACCACGGCCATTATTCATGATATGTGGGAAACAGTAACAGGAAATGCAGCAGATTTAAGGGCAGAGGCAGATAATCTGGATGTTGCAATGGAGAGCTGCATAGCTTTATTTATGCAGCGTGCAAAGATTTCAGAGGATGAAGTCCGTGAAATGATGCACAAGGAGACCACATTGTCACCACAGAAGGCATTAGAGTATGGCTTCATCGATGAAATAGGATTGGAAAATCTTGACACACCGGAAAAGCCGGATGATTCCACTTTGCAGCAGGTGCTTAAAGAGAATGAGGCACTAAAGAAACAGCTCTGTAACAAGAGCGAACATGAGAGGCAGTTAGCTGAATTTTATCAGTTGACACATAAAGAAGCAGATAAACCTAAGAGCAACGATTGGGCTCATTTTTCAATTAAGGAGGAAAACAATGAAGATTGAATCTATCAACAAAGAAGTTCAGGAAAAAGTAATGCAGTTACTCAATGATGCTCCGGCAGAGAAGAAAGCTGAAGCTATCATGCAGTCTATTGAGATGATCCAGGAGGCAGCGCATGAGGACTTAGTAAATCAGGTTGTTGCTGAGGCAGAAAGAGCCAGCCATGATGCCGACTTCAAGAAGCAGCTCGGACTCAGGAATCTTTCACAGGAAGAAAAGAAATTCTATGAAGGCTTCAAGGATATCAAGCAGTCAATCACGGCCAATCAGATTGATATCATTCCGACTGAAATCATTGACAGAACACTTGATGATGTCAAGAAAGCATCACCAATCCTTAATCTTGTCAACATGGCACCTGCCAATGTCAAGAAGTGGATCGTTGCATCACATACAGGTGCAGCAGTATGGGGAGCTCTAACAGACTCAGTTAAGGGTGAGCTGAGCACAGAGATTTCAGCACTTAACATTGACCTTCACATGCTCACCGCTTACTTAGTTATTCCAAAGGCAATCAGAGAGCTTTCGCTTGAGTTTGTTGACCGTTATTTTATGGCAATTCTGTCTGAAGCTATGCAGGATGGTCTTGTAAAGGGATATCTTGATGGAGATGGAAAGACAGGACCGATTGGTATTTTCCGCCAGATTGGAACATCCAACAGCGATGGTACCAACAAGGCTAAGACGGTTGTGACAAACATCACAAAATTCAGCCCTAAAGGACTTTCAGATGTGAGAAAGACTCTTACCAATAATGGTAAGCGTGTTGTAGACAAGCTGTATCTTATCTGTAATCCGTCAGACGAGGCAGAATATGTGGATCCATGCATGTATGGAGAGGCTCTGACAGGCGGCTATGTCAACAAGTCATTCATTGACATCGAGAAAATCGTAGATGCAAATTGTCCGAAGGGTAAGGCTGCATTTACAATTGCAGGATACTACACTATGGGAACAACAGGTGTGAGAGTCAATGAGTATGACCAGACAAAGGCTATGGAAAATGCAGATCTCATTATCGCATCATGTTATGCAAACGGCCGTGCCGTAGATGACAATGTTGCAGTTATCTTTGATGTAACTAAGCTGGAGGAGTATGTGCTCCCTGTAACACAGGCTACAATCGTTCAGGCTGGACAGGAATAATAAAAGAGAGGCAGTAATATGGAGAACACAGAACTGACAGCACTGGTATCAGAGATGAGGCAGAATTCCAGATTCCGCCATATTACGAAGACAGTCAGCTTGCAAATCTTGCAAGAGAGGGTGAATGTACAGTCGGGAGCTTAAATCCCGGCTGCAATATCACAACAGATCTGACATACAGGATGCTGCTTAAAAATTATATGTATTATGCATATCATCATAGAGTCAGTGAGTTTATGGATAATTATTCAAGCGTGATTTTAACATGGCAGATGGAGACGGAGGTGGAAGCGGATGCAATGCCTGAATATACAGATGGTGTGCTTGAACTTCTTAGGATAGAGGAGGATTGTTCGCAAGACTTTCCGGTTGAAAAAGTAAGATCTACCGGGATGCATATCTGGTACAGGGAGCTTTCTGTATTTGATACAACACGAGCTAAGCTGTCTGCAGATGGAATAGAGGTTACGATGAAAATCAGTATTCCACAGTATAAGCAGATCAACAGTAAGTGCATCTGTGTAATAGATGGAGCACAGCATGAGATATACAATGTGGCTCACGTGACCACTAAAGACGGTTTCAAAGAAACAGAACTGACACTTAAGACTCCGGCATATGACAGGGAGGTATATGATGACGAAACAGGAACTCAGTAAGATGTTACATGCCACTGGCTGTCCGGTCAATGAAGGAATATCTGATCTTGATAATGGAAAGAAGTTTCCGAGAATTGATTATTGGGAAATAGCATGGGATGATGTGATGGCATCAGGTGACAACTATGAAGATAAAATCACATGGCAGGTGAGCTTTTATTCTCGCACACCAAGAAATGAAAAGCTGATAATGCTGAGAGATATGATGCGCAAAAAGGGACTACACCCAACTATCCTGCATGAATTTATTACAGACGATAAAATTTGGCACTCGTATTTCTCGCTGGAGACAATGAATGAATGATATTACATTTGAAGATTCCGGAATGGAAGAATTTCAGGATATGCTTGGAAGCTATCTTTCAAAAGTGGACGAAAAAAGCGCTCTGGATGCAATAGAAGAGGGAGCAAAGGAGTTTGTTAACGATCTGTTGCGCCTGCCAAAGCCAAGAAGAAAGGTCACAGCTCCGGGATATACACATCTGGTTGACTCATTTAGTTATAAGCGTGATAAGACAGGAATAGATGTGGGATGGGGCAAGTATTACGGACCGATGCTTGAACATGGCACGAAAAAAATGAGCGCCAAAGCTCACTTGAAACCATTATTTGAACAGAACAAAGAAAGATACTATAAAAAATGATAGCAGCATTGGATTTATAAAACAGGAGGCAATTATGGCAATTAAAACTAAGCGACCACCAATGAAGGAGACTGTAGGAGCTCAGTATCTGTGCTTCAATACAATGGATACAGATGGCAGGTGGACATCCACATTTGCGGAAGAGGTGGAGAAGACAGAAGTAGTTAAAAGTGTAAAAGTCACGGAAAATGGAGAGGCTTCTGATACATATGCTTCAGGTACAGTATATGACAGCGATATCTCCACGACATCAACGGATATTGAAGTTGAAGTCGTTGCTTTCCCAGCTGATACACTTGCAAAATTACGTGGTGACAATGTTGATGCGGATGGTCTTATTCTTTCAGGTGGAAACAGACCACGACCATATTTTGCTTATGGTAAGGTGGTCAAATTAAGAAAAGGCGGATATAGATACGACTGGTATCCGAAGTGCAAGCTAAGTGAGAACTCTGATGATATATCAACATCTGAGGAGAAGGCAAACGAGCAGACAGATACAATCAAAATCAAAGCATATCCGTTCAATGAGGATGGAGACATTGTTGCAAGGTAGAGAGTGCATCTGCACCGGAAGGACTCACAGAGGAAAAATTCTTTAGTAAGCCGGTACTTACAAAAGATGATCTTGTGGTAGCAGTTGGGAAAGTGAGTGGAAAGGTCTGATTAGATGAATAAAGGTAAGATGATAAGATTGACTGATGGAACGGTAATAGAAGCCAAAATGAATTTTGGAACTATTTATTATCTTGATCAGATAGGTGGTTCAAAGCTTGGACGGAGAATAGACAAACTTGAAAAGATTGGAAAAGCAACAGACAGCGACAAGATGAATTTTGCAGCGAAGCTTATCTATGCAATGGTAAGAAGCAATGGGAGAAAAGTGACATTTGATGAAGCACTTCAGCTTGTGCCACCGGATCCAACAGAACTTCTTGAAGTTGTAGAGGCTTATCAGAAAGAAGTTGACAAAATTAAAAAAAAAGAGGAATCGAAAGCACAGATGAAAGCATTCAGCTCGAGATAAATTGGGCTGAATATATGGTTGATGCGAGAGAGATGGGAATGACAGAGGACGAGTTCTTCCATTCATGTCCCGTCTTTTTTTGCGAACAATACGAGATATTCTGTGAGAAGAAAGCGAGGATGGTGAGAACGTTATATGGCGGATGAACTGAAGAGAGTTGGATTAGTGTTTAAGGCAGATGGTGCAGCAGACTTTCAAAAGACGATGCAGCAGGTAAATACAGCCGTTCAGGAAAATAGTAATTCGTTTAAACTTGCAAAAGCGGCATGGGATGACAGCACTACTGCAGTTGAAAAGTTAAAAGACCGTCAGGAATATCTGGCAAAACAGACGGACGTTTATTCTGATAAGGTGGAAATTCTGAAGCGTGAGCTTGAAGAAATGAAATCTGCAGAAAACAGAAATGAGGATGCAGTCCGAAAGAAGCAGAACCAGCTTACAAGCGCACAGATTAGTTTAACAAAATATCAGAAAGGCCTTGCTGAAGTAACAGAAGAACTTGAGAGCGGGGCAGCAGAAAGTAAGGAACAAATTAGGAAATTATCTGATAAAATTGCAGAGTCTACAGATAAAATTAAGGCGAATGAGATTGAAATCGAAGCTCTTAAATCGAAATATGACGATCATATAAAGTCGATTGTAAAATATAAAGATGAACAGAAGTATCTTTCAAATCAAACAGAGAATTACGAAAGAATACTTGAATCATTAAAAAAACAATTGGATATTCTTAAATCTGCTGAAAATAAAGATGAAAAAGCAATTCAGGACAAAAAGAACGAGATAAATGAAACTACTACAAAACTTAATGGTTACAAAAGTAAGCTGGAAGATGTTGAGCAAAAGCTGAAAAGCGGAGCAGCTGTAACGGAAGGTTATGCTGAAAAAGTACAGGCTTTTGGAAATAAAGCAAAAGAGACAGGGGATAAGTTTAGTGGAATATCAACGGCGGCAGCAGGCATAGTAGCGGCAACAGCAGCTACAGTACCTGCAACAGCAGAATATCGTAAAATTATGGGATCGCTTGAGGTGTCAAGCCAAAATGCAGGGTACACAGCAGAACAAACAGCGGAAAGTTATAGAACCTTATATGGTGTGCTTGCAGATGATCAGACAGCTGCAACAACTACGGCCAATCTTCAGGCGTTAGGTTTGTCACAAGAAGAATTAAGCACGGTAATTGAGGGGACGATTGGTGCATGGGCAACTTACGGGGATAGTATTCCCATTGATGGACTTGCAGAATCAATCAATGAGACTGTGAAAACAAGTACTGTTACGGGGACTTTTGCGGATATGCTCAATTGGGCGGGAACTTCAGAGGATGCATTTAATGAAAAGCTTGCAGCTTGCGGAAGCGAAAGTGAGAGAGTAAACCTGGTCATGCAGGAAATGGCGAATCAGGGTCTCGTAGATGCAGGAAAAAAATGGCAGGAAAACAATAAGAATTTGGTAGACGGAAATAAGGCAACAGCAGATTTCCAACAGGCAACAGCTGAGCTTGCGGATACAGTTGCACCGCTGATTACCAAAATTACAGAATTGGTTGCCGGATTGATTGAAGAGTTTAATCAGCTCTCCCCGGAAGGACAGAGATTGATTGCCGGATGCGTATTGGTAGTGGCAGCAGTTGGCCCTGTGTTTTCTATCATAAGCAAGGTAGCAGGAGGGGTTTCATCACTAATTGGCATTATATCTAAAATTGCACCTGTATTAGGATCTATAAAAACTGGTTTTGCAGCAGTAAATGCAGTCATGGCCGCTAATCCAATACTTATAATTATTGCGGCAGTTGCAGCACTTATAGCTATTTTTGCAGCACTTATAGCTATTTTTGTGACACTTTATAATAAGTGCGAATGGTTCAGGGATGGTGTAAATGCCATATTCGGAGCTGTAGCCGATTTTATCAAGGGAGCTATTGATAAGATTAAAGGATTCTTCGATTTCGATTGGAAATTACCAAAAATAAAGTTGCCTCATTTTAAAGCGAGTGGAGAGTGGTCACTTTCCCCACTTAAGGTACCTAAAATTTCTGTGGATTGGTATGCGAACGGAGGAATCCTGAACAGTCCGACAATTTTCGGACAGAACGGTAACTCATTTATGGGTGGAGGAGAAGCAGGCAAAGAGGCTGTATTACCAATTGAGTTATTGAAAACTTACATGCGAGAAGAAAATGAGTCAAATAACAGTGTATTAGCCTCCATGATTGCGGATGCAATACAAAAAATGACTTTGGTATGTCAGAATGACATTTATATTGGAGACAAGAAGTCGATCACATTACTTACAAATCTCGTTCTTAAGCAGATGGCAAATAAGACATTAGCAACACAGGGGGCGAAAGGAAAATAATGCAGGACATACAATACAATGACATAAGAGGCTCTTCGCTTCAGATATTTGCCCGGGAGTTGATATCTATTCCTGCCGCTCAGCCGAATATGGAAGAGGTAAAACTATCAGGGCGGGATGGAACCATATACAAGTTTAATGGCACATATGCAGCAACACCAATAAAGATACCATTTAATTATATCGGAGTAGTAGACAGGTGGAATGATCGCTGGAGAATGGCAAAACAGTGGCTGTCAGAAAGAAATGCAAAACTTATTATATCTGATGATGCAGACTTTTTTTATAAAATAACCTATGTTGAATTAGATGATAATGAGAGGACATCTGAGCGGATAGGCAATTTTACAGCGATATTTCACACACTGGATGGGCTTCAATATTCCGTAGATGGTGCAATGGAATATGACATAGAAGATGTTTGCTGGAATCCTTATATAGAGTGTCATCCGACATATAAGATTGCAGCAGAAGGTATGTGTACGCTTAAGATCAATGGAAAAACGATGACTGCTAATGTTGGTCAAAATCTGACCATAGATACAGATCGGATGATCGCGTATCGCGAGGATGGTACTTTGAATAATACCAAAGTGTCAGGAAATTATGAAGATATGTATCTACAGCCGGGAAACAACAAGATTGAATTTTACGGAGGAAATCTGAAAGTGATACCTAATTGGAGGTGCTTATGATCCAGATATATAACATTGAAAATACAAACTTTGATCAGAACGGAGATATGTCATTATTTCCTTCAAGTGCATCCGTTCATGCCGTATTGAATGGAACATGGGAGGTAACGCTTGAACATCCAAAGGATTCAGAAGACCGCTGGAAGTATATTAAAGAGGGAGCAGTTGTTAAGATGCCTTCCTTTAATGGAGAGCAGCTTTTCAGAATAACTCATAAGGAAAAAAGTGATTCCGGAATATCTGCTGATCTGCAGCCTATATTTATGGATGCGGCAGATGATTGTTTCCTTTTGGATGTCCGTCCAACTGACAAAACAGGGCAGCAGGCTCTTGATATCATGACTGCACCGAATAAAAAGTATACAGCCGAAACAGATATTACATCGACTGGAACTGCATATTACCAAAATAAAAATCTCATCGAAGCAATCAATGGTGACGATGAGAATTCTTTTGTTAAGAGATGGGGCGGTGAAATCGTATATGATAATTACAAAGCGATAATAAATCGTCATGCTGGCAGCGACAGAGGTGTTGAGATCCTTTACGGAAAAAACATTGCTGAGAACGGAATGAAAGAGGAGGTTGACCTAAGAAATGTGGTTACCCGGATCATTCCACAGGCATATAACGGATATCAGATAGATGGGGATGCTCCTTGGGTTGATTCCCCTCTTATAGACAAATATCCAACAGTCAAATATTCAACAATGAAATTTGAAGATGTAAAAATGAGAGCTGATGCACAGGAAGATGATGAATCGAAAGGTGTGATCATATGCGATACACCGGCACAACTGGAGGCTGCACTTAGAAAACGCTGTCAGGAACAGTGGGAAGCGGGGGCAGACAAGCCTCAAGTAACTATATCTGTGGATATGGTAATGATTGAGGATACAGAGCTGTATGCCGATGTCAAGGGGCTTGTAGAAGTGTCTCTTGGTGATACCGTACATTGTAGAAACAATAATCTTGATATAGTTACAGATGCAAGAGTTACGGAATTAGAGTGGGATTGTGTGAATGACCGCATATTATCTGTATCGCTGGGCGATTATCAATTTGATTACATATCAAATCAGGTCAGTATTAATAACCGAATTGAGAGCGCAATCAGAGAAGATGGATCTGTGATCGGCTCTCAGGTGCAGGGAATACTGGATGCAGTGAAAACACAGTTTCATGCACTACGTGATGTAGCTCAAAAGCAGGATGTACGAGCCATGCTTTTTGAGGATTTAAACCCTGATTCACCTACGTTCGGAGCTATGTGCCTTGGATCAATGGGATTTGAGATTGCATCCAAAAGGACCGCTGATGGAAAAGACTGGATATGGAGTACATTCGGAACCGGGAAAGGCTTTTTTGCCGACTATATTATAGCCGGAACCATGCTGGCAGACAGGATATATGGAGGAACATTGACCATTGGCGGAATAGACAACATAGCAGGCATTATAAAAGTATTAGATGGTAATGGAGCTATCCTAACTATCATGGATAAAGATGGAATACTGACAAATGGTAAATACACTTGTGGAAGTGATGAATTTGGCCGAAGAGTAGAGATCTCAGAGGGGGAGATGAAGATCATGGACAAAAGTGGTAATACTGTCGGGAGAATTTTTGCAGTAAGTAATGAAATTTTTAAAATCGGTACTGAAAATGCATTATTTAGAATGTTTAAGACTGGCGAGGTATATGTTGATTGCCAGTCATTCGGTGTAAACGGATATAACGGATTTACCGGAACAGTAGAGTATTCGGATGGAACTTATGAGAATTATGTTGGAGGCCTGCTTATAGGAGGAAAATCGAAAGAGGGTGCTTATCCATGATTAGTAATAATAAATATTTGACGCAGGGAGAGATGGAGAGCAATGCCAAAGAAATTTATACATATCTAAGTGATAAAGGCTGGACAATCAATGCAATCTCAGGCCTGCTTGGAAATATGCAGAGAGAATCAACCATTAATCCTGGATTGTGGCAAAGCTTAAAGAGGGCAACTATTCCGGTGGCTATGGACTGGTGCAGTGGACTCCGGCAACCAAATATACAAATTGGGCAAAGGCTAACGGATACGATATAGGAGATGGAACAGTACAGTTATATTGGATTGATCAGTTATCAGAATCTACAGGTGAATGGATTAAAACATCTGCGTATAATCTGACATGGTCTCAATTTAAAACAAGTACAGAGACACCGGAGTATCTTGCTTCAGCTTACCTCAAGAACTTTGAGAGAGCCGGTGTGGAAGAGGAAGAAGCACGAAGACAATATGCGAGATCCTGGTATGATTTCCTTGAGTCAGGTGTAGAACCGGCTGGAAGATATATAGTTAGATTTATTCCTGCATAGGAAAGGAGATATTTGAATGCAGACTATCAAAAGAGACATATATGTTACAAAGAATGTGCTTCAGGCTCCAATAGAGGTAACTGAGGGCACAAATTCAATCGCATTAGAGTTTGATATAAAGGATTACACTATTCCGGGTACAGCGGCAGCAGTTGTGTACAGTATGTGTACAAGAACTATGGCTGAGCCTAATAAAGCTTGGCAGAAGTGGATGGAAATACGATTACGATTATTCCTTCTGAGTCATTTTTTCATGCAGGGCAGAATGTTATGCAGATCAGAGTGATAGATGGTGACAGTAAGCTGATATCGTTCAACATAATTGTTAAATGTACTGGAAAAATGAGATTTGGTGATGAGGAAGAGGAAAAGCAGACTACACTTGTGGAACAATTGTTAAAAAGATTTGGCAACTACGAAGCAGAGCTTAAGGATGTGAGAAAAGGATTTGCAGGAGAGTCATACGATACAGCGGGGGAGGCTGTTAGAAAACAAATTGAAAGTGTCAATCAAAAAGTAGATAAAATAGAAACTATAAGTACCAAGGAAATTGATGCAATATAAGTTTTGAGACAAGAGGTGAAGTATGAGAAGAGGAACAACTCCAACAATCAAAATAAAATTAAAAGGTTGTGATATAAATAATTTGGAAAAAATATATGTAACCTTTAAACAGGGAAAATATGAGTTTGAGAAGTCCATGGATCAATTGAATACTTCGGATGAAACATTATTTATTAAATTATCTCAAGATGAAACACTGCAGCTTGATGCTATGAAGAATGTATTGATACAGGTCAGGGCAAAGACAAAAGATGAAAATGTAATTGCAAGCAATATCAAGTCAGTACCAGTTGAAGATATATTGAAAGAGGGGATGATATGACAGAAATTGAACTTGAAATGGAAAATGATACTGAATTAAGAATTGAATGTGAGCAAATATACATAATGGATGATTATGAACAGCTAAAAAACAAACCCCGCTTGAATGGAAAAGAAATATCAGGAGATATGTATGAGACAGATCCAACCATACCAGAATGGGCTAAAGCACAAAACAAACCATCATACACCCCGGAGGAGGTGAATGCAGTTAATAATGATAATGCTATTACCATTGAAGAAATAGAGGCTATATTTAATGGACTTTAGATAACAGAAAGGAGAACTATGGAAAATAAATATTTAAATCTTACAGGTGCGGTATACATCATTAGTAAAATTAAAACTCTATTGGAAGATAAAAGTGATAAAGGACACACACATTCAAAGGAAGAAATCGGATTAGGCAATGTTGAAAACAAATCATCACAAACTATCAGAGGAGAGCTTACAAGTGATAATGTAATAAAAGCACTTGGATATACACCACCGAAAGAAAATACAACGTATGCTGTTATGAAAGGTGCAACAGCTTCAGCAGCTGGAACGTCAGGATTGGTACCTGCACCGGCAGCTGGCGATTATGGAAAGTATTTACGAGGGGATGGTACATATGGAGCACCGACAAATACAACTTATTCTGATGCAACACAGACTGCACATGGTCTTATGTCAGTAAGTGATAAGAAAAAGCTTGATGGAATAGCGGAAGGTGCAAATAAGACAACAGTAGATAGTGAACTGAGTAGCACTTCAACAAACCCGGTACAAAACAAGGCAGTACAGGCTGAGCTAACTAAGAAAGCACCTATAGCGAGTCCGTCTTTTACTGGTACACCTAAAGTGCCAACAGCATCAGCTGGTACAAATAATACTCAGGCCGCATCAACAGCATTTGTAACATCGGCCATTTCAACAGCGATGGCCGGTATTACTAAATTGGATTTTCAAGTAGTGCAGACATTGCCATCAACAGGCGTTAAGGGAACGTTTTATTTAATTGCCAATTCTGGAAGAGGACAGAATGTGTATGATGAATATTTATGGATTAACAATAAGTATGAAAAATTAGGTACAAGAGAAATTGACCTAAGCAGCTATATAAAGCAGTCGGATATGGTTGCAATAACCAATAGTGAAATAGATGCGGCATTTGCATAGAAAGAAGGAGAAAAAATGGCAAAATATTTGGATCTTACAGGATTAAAGTATTTTATCACAAAGCGGATAGGAAAAACGGACATATCCAAGATAGGGGATGGAACGTGTACTGGAGCTATAAGTGCATTAAACCAGAGTTTAGGTAATCTAAAGACAGATCTTAATAAATTAAATAGTTTAGGGAATATTTCCATCATGAAGATGGGTACCAAAATACTTGAAACTTTACCGGGAAATAACTCATGTTTACTATTGTCAAAAAATGATGTTATTTCTGCACTAGGATTATCTTCATCAACATTCAATTTCGATAATCTTTGTGTATCAATTACAAACGGTGATGGTGCAGCATTTTCAGGCATCTTGAATCGCCAACAATCACAACAACTGGTATCTATGTCGTATGGAAAGATAAAGTAACCGCTAGTTGTAATATTAGAGTAAATTATATACTATTTTATCATGACTAATAATTATTTTGCAATATATGCAATGAATCCCATGTAAGTAAGAGATTCTGTATGTCCATGTGATGATACCCATGATAATGTACCATCAGCTTTTAATTGTAATGCGGCTATTGCGGCAGTAGGGGTACTCCAATCACCAGCCACCATAAACATTGGAGATGTTAAAGTCGGGAAATCAGGCTTCATTAATGGCAATGGTAATCCGAGATTAGTTACATTTTCTAGGAAATATTCCTTATTTTTTACAACACCACTGATAATATGTTTGTAATATATAAAACATATCTTACCAATCATTGTTCCCATAATATCATTTTTAATAGTTATTTTGCCATTTGTTAAGCTACTTAAACTCTGGTTAGGGAGCGAGATAGAAAATATAAAATTTAATATGTAACTAACAAATAGAGCCTAGGAGCCGACACCAAATGAGGTGCCGGCTCTTATAATATAAAGAAAGGGGCGCAAGCTTATGAACAACATTAATACAAATGCACAGAACGAAAGGAGAGACATCATGAAAGGAATTGACGTATCATCATACCAGGGAACAATAGACTGGAACAAAGTAAAATGGGCTGGTGTACAGTATGCCATTATAAAAATCATCAGAAAGGATCTAAACCCAGACAAGACCTTCGAGCAGAACTGGAAGGGCTGCACAGAAGCCGGAATGCCGATTCAGGGTGTATATAATTATTCGTACGCAACTACATTAGGAAAGGCAAAGACGGATGCACAGAGAGTGATTGAGGTACTTGCCGGAAGAAAGACATTCGTATGGCTTGATGTAGAGGACAGATGCCAGCAGGGACTTGGACAGACCTTAATCGACATCATCAACACATATCAGTCAGAAATCAAGGCGGCAGGGCTTGATTTTGGAGTGTACACCGGGCTAAGCTTCTACAATACCTATATTCTGCCATATGCTAATCAGATTAACTGTCCATTCTGGATCGCGCGTTATCCATCAACTAAGGGAATGACAATCGGGGACGATCCGAACGATGCCAAGAAGCCTGCCATTGTACACAGCCTGTATGGATGGCAGTACACCAGTGCATTCACTTGCTCCGGACTCAATAACAGCACAGATGCCAACCTCTTATATGTGGAGCTTGGAGCAAAAGATACAACAGCAACAAGCCAGCCTGCACCCGCACCGGCCAAGCCGAGCGATGAGAGCTGGAAGGGTAATGTTAACTATTACTTGGAAAGTGAAGAAGTCAGAAAATGGCAGCATGCTATGAATGTAGGCTTCGACCTTAAGGACTGATGCACTGAAAGAGGATGGTAAATTTGGAGCAGACTCGCAGGCATTCGCAAAGAGCCACAACCTGTGGAGCGGCCAGAAACATTACTGTCCGACAGCAATCAAGTGGCTGAGGAAAACGCTACATAATGTATATAGCTTTACTAAGCTAGATACAGACTATAAAGAATGGAGCGACTACCTCTCGAAATGTGTGATGGTATTCCAAAAAAATAGAGGACTGACACAGGATGCATGTGTCGGACTTCTCACAACATACAGACTTTTGAAAGGATAAGGAAAAAAAATGATGAATGATATTACAAGATTTTTTGCAACAACAGCAAGCAACAAAATTATGGAGATAGTAGTTATTTGTATAGTGATGGACACTATCTTCGGAGTATTACGAGCAATCAAGGAGAAAAAGTTCAATTCAAACTTTGGAATCAATGGAGCAATCAGAAAGGTCGGTATGTTGATTTCTCTTGTGCTCTTGGCTCTGGTCGACTCAATCATAAGATTGAACCTCATCGGATTCATCCCGGCCGGTGCAAGAACATATCTTCCGGGACAGACAGTCGGAACAATGGAGTTTTTCGCACTGTTATATATTGCATACGAGATAGTCAGTATATTAAAGAATATGTCATTGTGCGGTTTACCAGTCAAAAAGGTGTGGCGCACAGTTAAAAAGGCACTATCAAAGTATACCAATGAGCTGCCGACCGACTCAACAAATTAAATAATTATTATAACATAGGGCATCTGTCAGATTGATGGATGTCCTATTTTTTATTTTAAAATAACATTATGCGCAAAATACTATTGGCATTATGCGCATAATGTGATATTATAATCATGTAAGGAGGTAAGACAAGTGAGTAAGAAAAAGAAACGACAAAAGAAAAAAGGCAAGAATGAAGCCTTCAAAACATCATTCTTGCCACAGCAATTATAAATCTGATAATAAGCGTTTTACAATTGCTAAACTTAATACTCAACAAGTAACCAACAAACAGTTGAGTAAAAGGGGAGCGGAAAGCTCCCCACACTCTCAACTTACTACGAAAATACGAAAAAGTCAATGGAGGTAGTAAAATGGAAACATTATTTTTAGTTAGTCAGATAATATTCGACATCTTAGTTATAATATACATCGTAAACGAAAAGAGGAACAAATAATATGAGTGAGTTTAATCAAAACCAGTACATTAATAAATATATCAAAGAAAAATATGATAGAATCAACCTGACAATGAAAGCGGGAAAAAAAGAAAAAATCAAAAGCGCTGCCTCCAAGAGAGGCATGAGCGTGAATGAATACATTAATTGTCTGATTGACAATGATTTGTTGCAAAACATCGAATGAATGTGCTATACTCACATGAGATTAATTAAGAGAGGAAAAACACATGATTAACTTAGATGACATAGATATCACCCAGACACCGCCAACCCACGAGCCTGAGAGACAGTACTACTACATGGCAAAGGCTAGGCAGTATGTCAAGAAAAAGTCCGAAGAACTGGGAAGACCACTAACCTTGTTTTTAAAGACCTTCGGGTGTCAGATGAATGCCCGCGACTCAGAAAAACTTGTCGGAATACTCGAGCAGATAGGCTACGTGGAAGGAACTGATGAGCACTCGGATTTTATTGTATACAACACCTGCACCGTACGTGAGAATGCTAACAATAAGGTGTACGGCAGACTTGGATATCTGCAGAACTACAAGAAAAAGAATCCTCTGATGAAGATTGCTCTCTGCGGCTGCATGATGCAGGAGCCGGAGGTTGTTGAAAATATCAAAAAGCACTATAAGTTTGTAGATATCGTATTCGGAACCCACAATATATTCAAGTTTGCAGAGATTTTGTGCAACAATATCGAGTCAGGCTCACAGGTGATTGACATATGGAAGGATACCAATCAGATTGTCGAAGATCTGCCGGTGAAGAGAAAGTTCTCTTTCAAATCAGGTGTCAATATCATGTTTGGCTGCAACAATTTCTGCAGCTACTGTATCGTGCCATATGTGAGAGGACGTGAGAGAAGCAGGGAGCCTAAGGATATCATAAGAGAGATAGAAAAGCTTGTTGCAGACGGAGTGTGCGAGATAATGCTTCTCGGACAGAATGTCAACTCATACGGTAAAACTCTTGACAATCCTATAACCTTTGCAGAGCTTCTTCGCGAGGTCAATAAGATTGAGGGACTTAAGAGGATTCGTTTTATGACATCTCATCCAAAGGATTTATCAGATGACCTGATTATGGCGATAAAGGAGTGCGACAAGGTGTGCAAGCATATGCATCTGCCGCTTCAGTCAGGAAGCTCAAGAGTGCTTAAGGAGATGAACAGGCACTATGACAAGGAAAAATATCTCGACGAGGTAAAGAGACTTCGTGAGCAGATTCCTGATATTGCAATCACAACTGATATCATTGTGGGCTTCCCGGGAGAGACTGAGGAGGATTTCCTTGAGACAATGGATGTTGTCAAGCAGGTCAGATATGACAGTGCTTTTACATTTATTTACTCAAAGAGAACAGGCACACGCGCAGCTACCATGGAGAATCAGGTGCCGGATGATGTGGTTAAGGACAGGTTTGACAGGCTCTTAAAGGAGGTTCAGACTATCTCATCAGAAAAGGCAAAATGCTATGAGGCAAAGTGGTGCCGGTACTTGCAGAGGAGATGGATGACCAGAAGGATGGCTATGTGACCGGACGTATGGACAATAATTCAATCGTACATTTTCCGGGTACCGAGGATATGATTGGAAATATTTATAATGTGAAGCTTGATGAGTGCAGAGGCTTTTACTATATGGGAGAGATAAAAGAGGATGCGTAAGCGTTTTGGCAGAAATGATATAATCCTGATATCGGTTATTGTAATTATCTCTGTCGCTCTGCTTCTTGTATGGAAGCTTGTATATTTAAAGGGGCAGGATACGGATAGCGATGCATGTGTCGAGGTGACTATCGATGGAAGGGCCTATGGCACATATCCGCTTTCAAAGGATGATACAATTGAGATAAAAAACGGCGATGGCGATGTTACTAACACCCTTGTCATAAAGGGCGGTGTGGCGGATATGACCTCTGCCGACTGTCCGGATCATCTGTGTGTGAAGCAGAAGGCGATATCAAAGGAGGGAGAGTCGATTATCTGTCTGCCGAATAAGGTTGTTGTGACGGTAAAAAGCGACACGAAATCAGATATAGATTCGATATCCAAGTGATACCCGAACATTTTTATAGAAAGAATGAGATAAATGAAAACCAGAAAGATTGCATATCTTGGTATGCTTATGGCACTGGCACTGGTGCTAAGCTATGTTGAGTCACTTATACCGTTTGCGGTAGGCATACCGGGAGTGAAGCTTGGGCTTACAAATATAGTGACAGTAATCATGCTTTATATAGCAGCACCCATGGAGACGTTTCTGCTATGTGTATTTCGCGCGGTGCTTTCAGGCTTTATGTTTGGAAATGCGTTCAGCATCATATATTCACTGGCAGGCTGTATACTAAGCTTTATCGTTATGTACCTGCTTAAGAAATCAGATAAATTCAGCTCGGTATCAATAAGCCTGGTCGGTGGAGTGTGTCACAATATAGGGCAGATAATAGTTGCGGCTATAATTTTGTCAACCTACAGCGTAGTGTACTATATTCCGGTGCTTCTTGTGGCAGGATGCATCACGGGACTTGTGATTGGAACAGTAGCTTCACAGGTGCTTTTGAGGATTTCTGACAGCTTTCATGTATAGTTTTAATGGGCTGTAATCTACGTATATTTAATAACAAAAGGAGATGCTGCTGTTTTTATGCCTGTGTGTCAGGCTACAGACGAAACAGTAACAAATGGATTCAATGTATGCATATATAAAAGGAGAGCTTGCAGAAAAAAATATAGACAGCATTGTAGTGGAGGCAGCAGGCGTAGGCTATCTCATTTACATACCGACGCAGTATTTTGATATGCTGCCTGACGAGGGAGAGGATGTAAAAATTTACACCTACCTGTGTGTCAGGGAGGATGCCATGATACTTTACGGCTTTTTGAGCAAGGATGATCTTGAAATCTTTAAGCTGCTAATTACAGTCAGCGGAATCGGACCAAAGGGCGGTCTTGCGATTTTGTCAACTCTGCCTGCCGATGATTTGCGCTTTGCAATTTTATCGGGCGACTCAAAGGCTATATCAAAGGCACCGGGAATAGGTGCAAAGACGGCTCAGAGAGTGATACTTGATTTAAAGGACAAGCTGTCGCTTGAGGATGCATTTGAAAAGAAGCTTGAGAATCAGACTTCCGGTGCTGCTGTATCCATGAACAGCACTGTGAAAAATGATGCTGTCATGGCGCTCAATGCACTTGGATACTCATCTACTGAGAGTCTTAAGGCAGTGTCCAAGGTTGATATCACAGAGGATATGGATGTAGAGGATGTGCTGAAGCTTGCGCTACAAAATATGCTGATTGGACAAGCTGTAAGCTTAAAACAGAAACGGGGAACGAAACGTGAAAAGAGTAATTTCCACACAATTGCAGGAAGAGGATATAAAGATAGAGAAATCCCTGCGTCCTATGTATTTTGATGACTATATCGGTCAGCAGAAGATAAAGGACAATTTAAAAATATATATTGAAGCTGCAAAATCAAGGGGCGAGGCGCTCGATCATGTGCTGTTTTACGGGTCTCCGGGGCTTGGAAAGACAACACTTGCTGGAATCATTGCAAATGAGATGGGTACAAAGATAAAGGTGACCTCCGGTCCTGCAATAGGTAAGCCGGGAGAGATGGCAGCCATACTCAACGGACTTTCTGAGGGAGATATACTTTTTGTCGATGAGATTCACAGATTAAACCGTCAGGTGGAGGAGGTGCTCTATCCTGCTATGGAGGATTACGCCATTGATATCATGATTGGAAAGGGCGAGTCTGCAAAGTCAATCAGATTCAACCTGCCAAAATTCACACTTGTAGGTGCAACAACGAGGGCGGGTATGCTTTCGGCACCTCTTCGGGACAGGTTTGGCGTGGTAAATCACATGGAGTTTTATACTGTCGATGAGCTAAAGCATATTATCGTCAATTCCGCAAAGGTGCTTGGAGTTGAGATAGATGACAAGGGAGCCTACGAGATGGCGCGTCGTTCAAGAGGTACCCCAAGACTTGCAAACAGACTTCTAAAGCGTGTCAGGGACTTTGCGCAGGTCAAGTATGACGGCAAAATCACCTATGATGTGGCAAGCTTTGCACTGGATCTTTTGGAAGTGGACAAGTACGGACTTGATTTAAACGACAGAAATATACTTCTCACTATCATTGACAAGTTTGCGGGAGGACCGGTGGGCCTTGATACGCTTGCAGCGGCAATAGGTGAGGATGCCGGAACCATTGAGGATGTTTACGAGCCGTATCTGGTGAAGAACGGCTTTATAAACCGCACACCAAAGGGGCGAGTGGCGACAGACCTTGCCTTTGAGCATTTTGAGAGAAAAAGGGCTTAAAGTTGCAATTTATATCTATAAGGCATATAATAATTAAGTATTTGATATTGAAATTGATAGTAATATTAATACTAATATAGCTGGTTTGAATAAATGTGAAAACGGAGGATGATTAAATGTCTGCAAAAACAAATGCCGAGGTGGTAATAGACGGAAAGGTTTACACACTGTCAGGATATGAGAATGAGGAATACTTACAGAAGGTTGCGGCATACATCAACAACAAGATTGCAGAGTTTGATGATATGGATGAGTATAAGCATCTTCCGGGCAATATGAAGAGCACACTTATCGAGCTCAATATTGCGGATGATTATTTCAAGGCAAAGGCACTTGTCGAAAAGCTCGAGGGTGATATAGAGAATAAGGATAAGGAAATATACGATTTAAAGCATGATTTAATTTCCAATCAGGTAAAGACCGAGAATGCTGAGGCGAGCATGAAGGAGCTTGAGGCACAAAACAAGGAGCTTTTACTCAACAAGGCGAGACTTGAGGCAACTCTTGAGGAGTCACTTCTTGATGGAAAAAAGCCTGTTAAAAAATCTGCACATGCTTCCAATGGGGCAAATGACAGTAGCGATAAATAGCAATAAAAGGGGAACAGTTATCGTACACTGTTCCCTATTTTATTGCAGGTTTATATAATATTAAATGAGCATCTATATGAGGAAATATATGAGAAATAAAGATTTTGAACTGCTTGCACCGGCAGGAAGCCTTGAGATACTTAAGGGTGTGATAGAAAGCGGCGCCGATGCTGTGTATGTGGGCGGAAGCATGTTTGGAGCCAGGGCATATGCCAATAATTTCACAGAAGAGGAGCTTTTAGAGGCAATTGATTTTGCGCATTTACGAGGAGTAAAGGTGTATCTGACGGTCAATACGTTGATTAAAAACAGTGAGTTTTCAAAGCTCTACGACTACCTGCTTCCATACTACAAAAGAGGACTTGATGCAGTGATAGTGCAGGATATTGGAGTGGTGAAGGCTATCCATGAGTATTTTCCGTCAATGGAGATACATACGAGTACACAGATGACGGTAACGGGAGCAGACGGAGTGCGTTTTCTTTCACAGTTTGGAGTGACGCGTGTGGTCATGGCAAGGGAGGTTTCTCTTGCGAGATGAAGCGCATACATGAGGAAACCGGCATGGAGCTTGAAGCCTTTGTGCACGGAGCATTGTGCTATTCGTATTCAGGACAGTGCCTTTTCAGCAGTATTTTAGGTGGTAGAAGCGGAAACAGAGGCCGCTGTGCACAGCCGTGCAGACTGCCGTATACCGTGGAGGGCAAAAAGGATGAATACATTTAAGCCTTAAAGATATGTGTGGTATAAAGGCTCTTGACAAGCTGCATGATGCAGGTGTTTATTCGCTCAAGATTGAGGGGCGTATGAAGCAGCTTGAGTATGCATGCGGAGTGGTAAAATACTACAGAAGCTATATTGACAGCAAAAAGCCTGTTAGCGATGCTGATTATGACAGGATAAAGGCACTTGGAAACCGCTGTGGTTTCACAGACAGGTATTATTTCGACCACAATGGCTCTGATATGGTGACTTATGTGAAGCCTAATTTCGTTTCAAATGCTGCAGAGCCTTCGCCTGAAAAAAGAAAGCTTTCGATAGAGGGAGAGCTTGTTTTAAGAGAAGGCGAGCCCGGAAGCCTCACTGTAAAAAGAGGTGATGTGACATACAAAGCTTCAATAGAACCTGTCAGCGCCGCACTTAAGGCACCGCTTGATAAAAAGGCCGCTATAGACAGGATAAACAAAACCGGTGATACAGACTTTGAGTTTTCACATATTAAAGCTCAAATCGGAGAAAACGTCTTTGTGCCAAACGGAGCACTAAACAAGCTGCGGCGTGATGCAATTTCAGGGCTTTGTGATAAGCTGTTGAAAAAGTATTACAGGAATGATGCACGATACGCTGATATGTCAAGACTTACAGCACTCCCTGAGCATGTCGTAAAAAGTGATGCAGCACATGATGAAGCTATAAATGATTACACCACCATATGCTCGTGTATGACACGCGCGCAGCTTGATACACTTATTGGCTATGAATGCTTTGACGTATTTTATCTGGATTTTGACATGTATGACAGGAAGACTCTGATACAGCAGTTTGCAGATGATGTGAAAAGCCTTACAAAGCAAAATAAAAAAGTGTATCTCATGCTGCCTACGATATTCAGGGCAGATTCATCTGATTATTTTGTATCTATCGCAAAAGAGCTTGATAAGGTAAGCTTCGAGGGCTTTGTTGTGAAAAATTACGAGGAGCTTTATCTGACAGAAAATCTGTTTACAGGGAAAAAAGTTATTTTAGACCACAATATGTATACCTTTAATGATGTTTCAAAGAGTGCTTTTTTTGAGCACGGAGTAAGTGGTGATACAGTGCCGCTTGAACTCAATTCAAGGGAGATTATGCATAGAAACAATATAGGCTCGCAGATGATAGTCTATGGATATTATCCGCTTATGACCACCGCCAATTGTGTGCACAAAAACACAAAGGGCTGTGATAAAAAGCAAAAGCTTATATATTTAAAGGACAGATACAATAAATCCTTTGCAGTTTGTAACAACTGTAAGGAGTGCTATAATACAATATATAATTCACTGCCTACCATGCTCATAAAGAACATAAGTAAGCTTAAGGAGGCTGGTATCAGAAGTTTTAGATACAGCTTTACAATCGAGAGTCCAAAGCAGATTAAGGCGGTTATGGATGATAAGGTAGCTGAATATACAAACGGACATTACAAAAGAGGAGTAGAATAACATGGTACATCTGATAGTACAGCTTTCCAAGTATATTATGATAATACTTTTTCTCATATATACTTTTTTATGCTTTCATTTATTCAAGTATCCTGACAAGCCGAAAAAGCAGAAGCATATATATAATCTGCAGAGATTTTATATGTTTCTGATTCATTTAGATGGTTTTTTGGTGCTCTTTGTCACGACAATGGATACAAAGATAATAGGATTTTATATAGCACAGCTTGTGCTTTTTGAATCAATTTATTTGATTTATCATAAGTTTTATAAGAATGCCTCAGAGCTTGTGCTAAACAACATGGTGATGATGCTTTGCATAAGCATGATTATTTTAACGAGAATTTCGTTTGACAAGGCATTAAGGCAGTTTGTTTTTGTACTTGCCGGAACAATATTTGCGTTTTTAATACCGCTTATCATGCAAAAAGGCACGATGTTTCGAAAATTGACATGGACATATGCCGGTGTGGGAATACTTGGTCTTTTGTCAGTGCTTGTGGTAGGAGTGGCGAGCAGAGGAGCAAAGCTTTCTTTGACATTTGGTCCTGTTTCAATTCAGCCATCTGAGTTTGTAAAGATACTTTTTGTGTTTTTTATAGCATCCATGCTGTATAAATCAACTGATTTAAAGCAGCTTGCCATAACAAGCGGCGTATCGGCAGTGTTTGTGCTGATACTTGTTGCATCAAACGACCTCGGTGGAGCGCTTTTGTATTTCTTTACATATCTGGTCATGATTTATGTTGCGACAAAAAAGTTTTATATTTTTGCCGGAGGACTCGCGTTTGTGGGACTTGGAATGTACGCTGGTTATCATCTGTTTCACATGTGAAAAACAGAATTGTTGCATGGCTTGATCCTCTTTCTGTCATAGACAAGGCCGGCTATCAGGTGTGTCAGTCGCTCTTTGCCATAGGTACAGGCGGACTGTTTGGCTTTGGACTGGGGCAGGGTCTGCCAAATAAGATACCTATTGTGTCTAAAGACTTTATCATAGCGGCTATCTCAGAGGAGATGGGCGGTATATTTGCTGTCTGCCTCATTATGGTTTGTGTCAGCTGCTTTCTTATGATATTTAATCTTTCCATGCAGATGAAGGATGCATTTTACAAGTATGTGGCGTTGGGACTTGGCAGTGTGTATGCGCTTCAGGTGCTTTTAACTGTCGGCGGCTCAACCAAGTTTATACCGATGACCGGTGTGACGCTGCCGCTTGTGAGCTACGGTGGCAGCTCGCTTCTATCTACGATGATTATTTTTGGAATGATACAGGGCATGTATATTATGCAGGCATCCCCTGAAAAAAGGAGAAAAATAGATGACAAGAGACGAAAGGACCATGAGACAAAAAACAGACAAAAGCAGACAGCTAAAGAGCCGGGGGCGCAGGGAAGTCAACAGAGAAGGAGAAAACCGGCAGCAGGCGGCAAAAACAGCACGAAGACACAGAAATAGAGAGTATGCGGTTGTTACATATTTTTTCCTTATAGTTTTTGTTGGATTGATAGGTTATTTCTTATATTTCCAATTTGTAAAAAGCGACGAATTCATCAACAGCCCATACAATTCGCTGCAGGATCTTTTCTCTAAGAATGTAGTGAGGGGCGAGATACAGACTAAGGATGGACATGTCATAGCACAGACAAAGGTCAGCTCGGATGCATCTGAGACAAGGGAATACCCTGACGGCAGGATGTTTGCGCATGTAGCGGCTTTGCCGTAAATGGTAAGGCCGGGCTTGAAAAGCAGGAAAATTTCTCATTGCTTCGCTCACATGAGTTTTTCCTTGACCAGATAGTAAATGATATAAGCGGTAAGAAAAATACCGGTGATAATGTCATAACCACACTGGATTACGAAGCACAGGCGGCTGCATACAATGCACTTGACGACTATGAAGGTGCTGTCATTGCAATTGAGCCGAAGACAGGAAAGATTGCAGTTATGGTGTCAAAGCCTGATTATGACCCAAATACCATCGCAAGTGACTGGGAGAGCGTAAACGGTGAGGGCAGCACTTCTCTTTACAACAGGGCAACACAGGGACAGTATGCTCCGGGCTCAGTGTTTAAGATTTTTACAGCACTTGAGTATTATAACGAAAATCCGTCTACATACAACGACTACAGCTTTGATTGTGACGGCAGTATTACAAAGGAAGGCTTTACAATCCACTGCGCCGGCAATAAATCACACGGACAGGAGGACTTAACAAAGTCGTTTGCCAAGTCGTGCAACTCGTCATTTTCCAATATAGGTCTTTTGGTGGATAACAATAAGCTTAATACCTTGTGTGACGATATGCTTTTCAACAAGAATCTGCCTATAGCATTTGATTCAAAAAAGAGTAAATTTGCACTGGATAACAATGCTTCGTCAGCTCTGACCATGCAGACCACGATAGGACAGGGAAACACGCTTGTTTCACCGCTTCACATGTGCATGATTGCCGGTGCAATCTGCAATGATGGAAATCTGATGAGGCCATATCTGGTAGACCATACGGAAAATGCGAGCGGGGCGCTTGTGGAGCAGAATAAACCGGCTTCATACAAGCAGATTATGTCAAAGAATCAGGCAGCTTTTCTCCAGAATCTTATGGCAGCAGTGGTATCTGATGGAACAGGCGCAAAGCTAAGCAATCAGAGCTATGAGCCTTTGGAAAGACCGGAACTGCCCAGGTATCAGATTCTACTGACCAGACCAATGCCTGGTTTGTGGGCTATGGAAAAAAGGATGGCTACAATGATCTGGCAATCGCAGTAGTTGTGGAGGATTCGGGTGCCGGAAGTACATATGCGGTGCCGGTGGCAAAAAAGGTATTTGATAAATATTTCAATGAATAGGCTTGTTGCACTTTTTTTAGAAGTAGGTTATACTTAAGTGTAATGACAGACGTTATCGTTCATATTTCACTTGAACTGACAGATAGCGTTTAAACCACACTTGGAGGAATGGCAATGATAGAAGCAACGAGCTGTGGCGGTGTGGTAATCTTTCGTGGCAAAATATTACTCTTATACAAGAACTACAGGAACAGGTACGAGGGGTGGGTACTGCCCAAGGGAACTGTGGAATCTGATGAAGAGTACAAGGACACTGCAATCCGTGAAGTGAAAGAGGAGACTGGTGCCAGTGCAACGATAATCCAATACGTGGGTAAGAGCCACTATTCTTTTACCGTGCCACATGATACAGTGGAAAAGGATGTACACTGGTATCTTATGATGGGCGAAAGTTATTATAGTAAACCGCAAAGAGAAGAGTATTTCATGGATTCAGGGTTTTATAAGTATCACGAGGCATATCATCTGCTCAAGTTTGCAAATGAGAAGCAGATACTTGAGAAGGCTTACAATGAGTACCTGGATTTAAAGAAAAGCAATTTATGGGGGACACACAAGTATTATTAGTATTATTAAAAAGCAGTTTTAAAAACTGCTTTTTGAGGTTTTGGAATGAAATGGTATGAGGATTTATTTGTAGGAGAGTCTGTTACCGGAAAGATAAAGAAAATCAAGTGGAAGATAGAGCATAATGCCGGCATGCTTCACACATACATCATCACGTTTCCGTCAAATGAGGAAAATCTTTTGGATATCATTCCGACAAGAGAATTGCTGCAAAAGGGATATCCTAAGAAGAATCTGCACATAATCGCAGTAGCGGGTAATTATGATGAGGCACTTTTGCTGGCCTGTGATATTGTTAAGGAGACATACGAAAATACAGGTAAAACTGATGTGAAGAGCTATTTAAAGAGCAGACGGAGGAAATAGATAGATGATATTTACGATTTTAAAGGTCATAGGCATCATACTCCTTGTAGTGCTTGCTCTTATACTTACAGCGCTGTTTTGCGTACTGTTTGTGCCGGTCAAGTACAGGGCTGTCGGAAGCTTTGACAATACAGACATAAGAACAAAAGCACATGTGTCATGGCTTTTTCATTTGTTTGCACTGCATATAGAGTATGCACAGGAGACTGACGGATATATAAGATTTGCTTTTGTGAAGAAGAAGCTGTTTGATAATTATGAGGCTTTGGATGATGACGATATGGATGATGCAGCTAAAACTGAAACAGAAGATAAAGTCAGTGAAAACACCGGAGATGAGCATAAAATACCGGCAGATGAGTCAGAACACATCACAGATGAACAGGCAGAGGATGAATGCACAGCACGTACGCATAATGAGTACAGGTCAGTAACTGATGAGAATCAGCATATAAAACAACAAACAAAGCTCACACATCAAAAAAGGTATAAAAAGCCACACAAAAAGTCACATAAAAAGCAATTTAAAGATAGGTCAGATAAAATAAAAAACTGTATCTATAAGCTAAAAAGAGAATACAGTGATGAGAGAAATAAAGCCGCTTTTTTACATCTGAAAAAAGAGCTTTTTATCATTCTTAAAAGAATATGCCCAAGGCTGCTTAAGCTTACAATGGTTTATTCAACCGGCTCGCCGGATACAACAGGTATTTCATTGGGGATTTTAGCATGCTTTCCTGTCGGCTATACAAACAGATGGCGGATTACACCTGATTTCGAGAGTGAAAAGCCGTATGCAAAGGGCAGCTTTGATATAAAGGGGCATGTGATAGTAATAAGTATTTTAGCGGCAACACTTAGAATTTTATTTGATAAAACTGCCGCAGATTATATAATAGGATAAGCAGATAGGAGGAAGATATTATGGCAGATAATAGTTTCAATAACACAGTAGAGTCACTTTTCAAGGGGATGGACAGCTTTATCACTACAAAGACGGTGGTCGGTGATGCAATTCATATAGGGGATACAATCATACTTCCGCTTGTGGATGTGTCGTTTGGAGTGGCAGCAGGAGCATTTTCGGCAGAAAAGAAAAATAACGGAGCCGGTGGTATGGGCGGAAAGATTCAGCCAAGTGCAGTGCTCGTTATCCAGAATGGACAGACAAAGCTTGTCAATGTAAAGAATCAGGACGGCATGACAAAGATACTTGATATGGTACCGGACATTGTAAGCCGTTTCTCAAAGGGAAAAAATGATGACCTTAATCTCGACGATGTAAAGGTAGACGATAAAGAGGACGACAAGCAGGATTAATATCATATATGAGAGCAAATAAAAAGGACATCCAAACGGATGTCCTTTAAAATTCAAAAGATTCAAAAATAAAGACTAAGCTCTCTCAACTTTGCCAGATCTTAAACATGAAGTACATACATATAACTTCTGTGGAACTCCATTGACCTTGCAAGAAACCTTCTTAATGTTTGACTTCCAAACATGATTTGATCTTCTATGAGAATGGCTGACATTATTTCCATAATGAACACCTTTTTCACAAATTGCACATTTTGCCATGATATTGCACCTCCTTGCATTTCACTAAGCTTACCATACTCTTAAGCTCACAACAAATGTATTCTATCAGATTAAAATAAAGAATGCAAGGATAAAATATAAAAATATTTGCTTTTTGTGAAAAAAAGGTATAATAACATTAGCTACGTCACAATATGATGGAGGTATATATTATGAAGGGACAGATGGATACCCAATATGGACAAATTTTAATTGATACAGATGTTATTGCAACCTATGCAGGCTCTGTAGCTGTAGAGTGCTTTGGAATAGTAGGCATGGCAGCGGTCAACATGAAGGATGGTCTTGTAAAGCTTTTAAAGAGAGATTACCTGAACCATGGAATAAATGTAAAGGTAGATGAGAACAACGAAATTACGATTGATTTCCATGTAATAGTAGCGTATGGTATTTCGATCGGCACTGTTTCGGACAATCTTATCGAGACGGTTAAGTACAAGGTTGAGTCATTTACAGGAATGAAAATTGCAAAGATCAATATTTACGTTGAGGGCGTAAGGGTAATTGATTAAGGAGGACTACAAAAAGTGGAGATCACAAGCATTAATTCAAAGCTCCTTGCAAGGATGTTTCTTGCGGGAGCCAAGAATCTTGATTCAAAGAAAGACTGGATAAATGAGCTGAATGTATTCCCGGTACCGGATGGTGATACCGGAACAAATATGACAATGACAATCATGTCTGCGGCCAAGGAGGTCAGCTCGCTCACAGAGCCTACCATGGCAGAGCTTGCAAAGGCTATTTCATCAGGCTCTTTAAGAGGTGCCAGAGGAAACTCGGGTGTTATCTTATCACAGCTTTTCAGAGGCTTCTGCAAGGTTATAAAGGAATACGATGAGATAGATGTCACTATTCTTTGTGAGGCATGCCAGAAGGCGGTTGAGACAGCTTACAAGGCAGTTATGAAGCCAAAGGAGGGAACTATCCTTACAGTGGCAAAGGGCGCAGCAGAAAAGGCTCTGGAGCTGTCAGACGAAACAGAGGATGTTGTCACATTTGTTGAAGGGGTTATAAAGCAGGCTGAGTATGTGCTTGACCAGACACCGGAGATGCTTCCTGTATTAAAGCAGGCAGGTGTTGTTGATTCAGGCGGACAGGGACTTGTTCAGGTATTAAAGGGAGCATATGATGCTCTTATCGGCAAGGAGATTGATTATACAATCGAGGGCGCACCAACAGGAGCAGCTCCTGCAAAGATTTCGGCTGAGACAGAGGCAGAGATTAAGTTTGGTTACTGCACAGAGTTTATTATTGTACTCAATGCGCCAATGTCAGACAATGAGGAGCACGCATACAAGGCATTCCTCGAGTCAATCGGTGACTCTATAGTCGTTGTAGCTGACGATGAGATCGTAAAGACTCACGTACATACAAACGACCCTGGACTTGCACTGCAGAAGGCACTTACCTTCGGCTCACTCAGCAAGATAAAGATCGACAATATGCGTGAGGAGCATCAGGAAAAGCTCATCAAGGATTCACAGAAGCTTGCAGCACAGCAGAAGGCTGAGGAAGAGGCTTATGAAGCTGCTCAGGCTGATGAAAAGACAAATAACATGCCTGCAAAGGAAATGGGCTTTGTATCTGTTTCAATCGGAGAAGGCATGAATGAAGTGTTTAGAGGCCTTGGAGTGGACTATCTCATAGAGGGTGGTCAGACCATGAACCCTAGCACAGAGGATATGCTCAACGCTATCGAGCATGTAAATGCAAAGACAGTATTTATCCTGCCAAACAACAAGAATATCATCATGGCTGCAAACCAGGCAGTAGACCTTGTTGAGGATAAACAGATTATTGTTATCCCTACAAAGACTATTCCGCAGGGTATCACAGCACTCGTAAATTATATACCTGACCACAGTGCCGAGGAGAATAAAGAGCAGATGATGGCTGAGATAGAAAATGTCAAGACAGGACAGGTGACATATGCAGTCCGTGATACTGAGATTGACGGAAAAACTATCAAGCAGAACGACTTCATGGGAATCGGAGACAAGAGCATCCTTCTGTTGGAACAGACTTAAAGGCTACCACACTTGAGATGGTAGATGCCATGGTAGATGAGGATTCAGCGATTGTCAGCATCTATTTCGGAAGTGATTCTGATGAGGACTCAGCTAATGAGCTTGCGGCAGCAATCGAAGAGAAATATCCTGATGTAGAGGTTGAGGTCAACGATGGCGGACAGCCAATCTACTATTATGTTATTTCTGTAGAGTAAAGCCTTTTAAAGAATATAAATGATATTTATTATATTTAGGAGCAAATATGGATATAGCTTCACCGATTACCGCGGTTAAGGGAATCGGGGAAAAAACACAAAAAGCATTTGCTAAAATGGGAGTATACACCGTTGGTGATATACTCCTTCATTTTCCCCGGGATTATGTAAAGTTTCCGGAAATAACGGATATTGATGAACTGAATAATGTAAACGTAAGCAGCACCTATGCCATCCATGCTGTGATTAAAAAGGCACCTGTAGTGAAAAATACAGCGAGAATGCAGATTACATTGCAGGATATCGGCTCGCCAGGGCATATGATACAGCTGGTATGGTACCGTATGCCATATCTTAAGGCACAGCTTGTGCAGGGGAGACATCTTATATTTTACGGACATATTAAGCCAAAGAGCGGCAGATATGTCATGGAGCAGCCTGTGGTATATGACGTGCAAAAGTACGAGGCTATACGCGATACACTGCAGCCTGTGTATTCCGTGACAAGCGGTGTGACAAACAATCTGATAGTCAAGACGATAAAGGAGACTTTGTCACATGATACACTGCTGTCAGATTACCTGCCTAAGGATATAAGGCACAGATACGGCTTTTGCGAGTATAATTATGCCATGAAGCAGATACATTTCCCTGATGACTTTGACGCTCTTGTGGAGGCAAGAAGACGGCTTGTTTTTGATGAGTTTTTTCTCTTTATCATGGCATGCGGTATCAGAATAAAAAGCAGCAGAAGGACAAAAATGAGTTTGAGTTTACGGATGATGCTTTTATAGACGGACTGATTGAGAAGCTTCCGTATGAGCTGACAGGCGCGCAGAAGAAGACGATAGATGAGATAAAGCAGGATATTAAAAGTCCTTATGTGATGCAGAGGCTTATTCAGGGCGATGTGGGCTCAGGAAAGACGATTGTTGCTTTTCTTCTTATGGCGTGGGCGTCAAAATGTGGCTATCAGTCTGCCATAATGGCTCCGACGGAGGTGCTTGCAAACCAGCATTATGAGACGTTTTGCTCACTGGTTGGTCAGTTTGGACTTGACAGTCCTGTTGTGCTTCTTACTGGCTCTATGACGGCAAAGCAGAAAAGAGAAGCCTATGCGTGCCTTGAAAACGAGAAAAATGCGCTTATTATAGGCACTCATGCGCTCATACAAGAGAAAGCGGATTTTTCCAATCTGTCGCTTGTTATCACAGATGAGCAGCACAGATTTGGCGTAAAGCAGAGAGAGAGCTTCTCGGATAAGGGAAGAAAGCCACATATACTTGTGATGAGTGCCACTCCGATACCGCGTACGTTAGCAATAATCATATACGGTGATATGGATATCTCTGTCATAAATGAGGTGCCTGCAAAGAGGCTTCCGATCAAGAACTGTGTGGTTGGCACGGCATTCAGCCAAAGGCCTACAGCTTTATTGCTGAGCAGGTGAGAGCCGGCCATCAGGCGTATGTTATATGCCCTCTTGTGGAGGAAACCGAAAACTCGGAAGGGGAAAATGTCACAGACTATGCAAATGTGCTTAAAGCGGCACTGCCAAAGGATATCACTGTAGATGTGCTTAACGGCAGGATGAAGAGCAAGGCAAAGGATGAGGTGATGCAGCGCTTTGCAAATAATGAGTCGCAGGTGCTTGTGTCCACAACAGTCGTGGAGGTTGGTGTAAATGTGCCCAATGCAACCGTCATGATGATAGAGAATGCAGACAGGTTTGGACTTGCACAGCTTCATCAGCTAAGAGGCCGTGTAGGCAGGGGGGATGCACAGTCGTATTGCATTTTCATCAATTCGTCAAATTCAAAGAAATCAAAAAAACGTCTGGAGATACTAAATAAATCAAATGATGGCTTTTATATAGCAAGTGAGGATTTAAAGCTCAGAGGTCCCGGGGATTTCTTTGGAATCAGGCAGAGTGGAGACCTTGCGTTTGCACTTGCGGATGTGTATCAGGACAGCGATGTGCTAAAGGAAGCATCTGAGATGGTGGATGAGGTGCTTGAGGCAGACCCGGCGCTTTGTACACCGGAAAACAGAATACTGAAAAAGAAAATGGATGAATTTGCAAAAGAACAATTAAAGAGGATGAATCTGTGATGAGCTTAAATGGCTAAAATAAAAGCTGATATAGCATGCAGGACTATGCATGTGTATATCAGCTTTTTACTTTAAGCGTATTGGAATGGTTATGAAATTGTTATGAAATAAGTATAATCTGCTTACTCAATCTGCCTGATATCGGATATATCCGGGTGAATCGTGAGAGAATAGTTTGTGTAATACACGACAAAGCCGACTGCGGCACCGTTTGGCTTTTTGACATTTTTCTTTTGCAGATAGTCTATCTCTACCTTGTCGGCATTTTTGCCCTTTGAGTAGTAGCCTGCGAGCTTGCCGGCCTCCTCAAAGGTGCTGTCCGGCAGCTCTTTGTTTTCAGCTTTTACAATGACATGTGAGCCGGGCATGCCCTTGGCGTGGAACCACCAGTCGTTTCCGGTTGCCAGCTTGAATGTGAGCTCATCGTTCTGGTAGTTGTTTTTGCCAACGTACATATCAAAGCCGTCCGATGAGATATAGTGGAAGGGTTTGCTCTTTACCTTCTGTTTCTTTGAACCCTTTCCTTTTTGATAAAACCGTATTCTATCAGCTCATCCTTTATCTGGACGAGGTCGTCAGCGCTTAAAGCGATATCCAGTGAATTCTGGATTGATTCGAGATGGTCTATCTGACTTTTTGTTTCAAGAATCAGCTCGTTCAATGCTTCGGCAGTACGTTTCATCTTTCCGTATTTGTCAAAGTATTTCTGCGCGTTCTCGGCAGGAGTTTTTGTGTTGTCGATAGGGATTTTGATGATTTTGTTGTCATCATAATAGTTTGCAGCTTCAAGAAACTTGTCGTCCGGTGTAAGTCCGTAGCCGAATGCGTTGATAAGCTCGCCGTACACCTTGTACTTTTCGCGTTTTTCGGAGTCCTTAAGCTGCTTCATCTGCAGCGAATATTTCTTCTGGTTTCGCTCCAAGAGGGTATTTACGTGTTTTCTCAGGTCGGCTGACTTCTGGCGTATACGTGTATAGGTGTTTCTCTCAGAGTAGTAAAGCTCTAAAACCTCTGATATAGATTCATATTTTGTGACCGTTAAATCGCTATACTGAGTCAGCTCTATTGAAGAAAATTCCTTTGGCTCATTGCCGTCACGTACGATATTCGGCGTAAAACGATTATTTTTTATGTCCTCCATCATCCATGTGAAGTTGCTTCCCAGGTGCAAAAGCTCATCGTGTGAGTAGGCAGCTACAGGGGAGTCCGCGTCAAGGCCTGCCCTGTGAGCCAGCTCATTTGCCACAAGGGGCTGATGCCGGAAAAGGATGAGTAGATAGCCTTTGAAACAGTAAGCGGCTTTGCTGATATAATATCCACAAACTGCTTCGAATCTACAGTCAGAGGATTATATTTATCTTCCTGTGTCGCGGGGATGGTGTAGCTCTGCCAGGAAGCACCTCACGCACAGAGCTTACGGATGCGGGAATACGCTTGGCACTGTCTATTATCGTACCATCGGAGTCGGTAAAGATGATGTTTGAATATTTGCCCATCAGCTCGATAATAAGCACCTTGTGGCATAGATCGCCCATCTCGTTTAAGTGCTCGATTTCAAAGTTTATGATACGCTCCATGCCCGGCTGGTAAATCTTTGTGATGCGTCCGTTTGCTATATGCTTTCTTAAAACCATGCAAAATGTAGGGGCAGTGAGAGGGCTTACCTTATTTGTAGGTGTCAGGTAGATGAATGGAAGCGATGCACTTGCAGACATCGAAAGCCTGAACGAGCCGTTTGGTCCCTTTAGGGTAAGAAGCAGCTCATCTGCCTCAGGTTCTGCGATTTTACTGATTTTTGAGTTTAGTATCGTGCTGTTTAGCTCTGCAACTATATTTGAAATGACTATTCCGTCTAAAGCCATGATGTTCCTCCTTATTTCCTGTAAATATTCTAAGGTGCTGAATATTTATAATCATGAATATTTATATTATAATATATTTGACGAAAATCTCAAGGAGTTATATAATAAATTCATCTATGCATATGCGAAAGGAAAAATTATGATTAAAAGTATGACCGGCTTTGGCAGATACGAGTACGCAGATGCAAGCCGTAAGATTACAGTTGAGGTAAAATCTGTAAATCACAGATATCTGGATGTCAATATCAAGATGCCTAAAAAGCTCAATTTCTTCGAGAGTGCAATAAGGACTCTGCTTAAGGAGTACATAGAGCGTGGCAAGGTCGATATTTATATCACATATGAGGATTTTACAGAAAATAATCTCTCATTACAGTATAATAAGGCTCTCGCGGGAGAATATCTTAAGTATCTGAATCAGATGGCGGAGGAATTCGGACTGGAGAATGATATAAGAGTGAGCACGCTGTCGAGATATCCGGAGGTATTTGCGATGGAGGAGCAGCCTGTAGATGAGGATGAGCTGTGGAGCAGTCTTGAGAAGGCTCTTCGCGGTGCATTTGAGCCATTTGTTGAAAGTCGCGTGCGCGAGGGAGAAAATCTTAAAAAAGACCTTTGCGAAAAGCTCGATAATATGGTATCATATGTTGATTTCATTGAGGAGCGTTCGCCACAGATTATTGTCGAATACCGTGCGCGTCTTGAGGAAAAGCTAAGAGAGCTGCTTGCAGACAATCAGCTTGATGATTCAAGAATAGCCCAGGAGGTCACTATTTTTGCGGACAAGATCTGTGTGGATGAGGAGACAGTCAGGCTCAAAAGCCATATCCTTTCCATGAAGGATTCGTTAAATGCCGGTGGCAGTGTGGGAAGAAAGCTTGATTTCCTCGCACAGGAGATGAACCGTGAGGCGAATACCATCCTTTCAAAGTCCAATGATCTTAAGATTTCTGACACAGGCATCAGTCTTAAAACTGATATAGAAAAGGTCAGGGAACAGATTCAAAATATTGAGTAATTTTAGGAGATTGTGATGAGTAACACAGGAAAATTAGTTGTTTTTTCAGGCTTTTCGGGTTCCGGAAAGGGAACTATCATGAAGGAGCTTATGGCAAAGCATGGTGATGATTATGCACTGAGCGTATCAGCCACGACCAGAGGTCCAAGGCCGGGTGAGGAGAATGGCAGAGAGTATTTTTTTATCTCAGAGGAAGAATTTGAACAGATGATAAAGGCAGATGGACTGCTTGAGTATGCCAAGTATGTAGATCATTACTACGGCACACCAAAGTCATATGTCAATGAGCAGCTTAGCGCCGGAAAGAATGTGATTCTTGAGATAGAAATCCAGGGAGCTTTAAAGATAAAGAAGCAGTTTCCTGATACGGTGCTTATGTTTGTGTCAGCGCCGAGTGCAGATGAGCTTAAGGATCGGCTTGTAGGAAGAGGCACAGAGACCAAAGAGGTCTGTGAACAGAGACTTTCAAGAGCATATGAGGAGTCTTTAGGCATAGAGAAATATGATTATTTAGTGGTAAATGATAAGCTTGACGATTGTGTAGAGCTTGTGAATGACATCATCCACAGTTCTGACGACACAAAAAAGAATCAGGATTATCTGGTATCATCAAATATAGATTTTATAAATAAAATGAGAAAAGAGCTTTTAAGCTTTTCGAAAGGAGATAAATAATATGATACATCCATCGTATGTAGAGTTAATGAAGGTAGTAAACAACAATGTAGAGATAGGTGAAGAGCCGGTAGTAAACAGCCGTTATTCTATCGTTATTGCTGCAGCAAAGCGTGCACGTCAGATTATTGATGGTGCAGAACCACTTATCGCACGCCCTAAGTGCAATAAGCCATTATCTATTGCTGTAGAGGAGCTGTACACGGGAGCTGTCAGAATCGTCTCAGATGATGAGGATTTAAACGAAGGCGAAGAGGCTTAATCTAGGAGGGGAAAGGCTGTTTTGTCTTTCCCTTTAATTGTAAATACTTACATTTGAGAGGTACTATGAAATTATTATTTATTTCGCTTGGATGCGATAAAAACCTTGTGGATTCAGAGTATATGATAGGCATGCTTGCAAATGACGGCATTGAGATGACCGATGATGAGACGCAGGCTGATATCATTATCGTAAACAGCTGCTGCTTCATAGGTGATGCAAAGGAGGAGAGTATCAATACAATTCTCGAGATGGCTCAGTATAAGGAGACAGGCAAATGCAAATCACTTATTGTGACAGGCTGTCTGGCACAAAGATACAAGGATGAGATTTTTAAGGAAATCCCAGAGGTTGATGCCATACTTGGCACCAATTCATATGATACTATAGTTGAAGCTGTCCATGAGACACTTGAAAAACACAGATACAGCAATCTGCACACCTTAGAGGGCCTTCCCAGCATAAAGACAAAGCGTATTGTCACCACAGGAGGGCATTTCGCTTACCTTAAGATAGCAGAGGGGTGCAATAAAAACTGTACCTACTGTGTCATTCCTTCCGTCAGAGGCCGTTACAGAAGTGTGCCGATGGAGGATTTGATTGAGCAGGCGAAGAGCCTTGTGGAGCAGGGAGCAAAAGAGCTTATACTTGTTGCCCAGGAGACCACACTTTACGGAGTGGATTTGTATGGTGAGAAGTCACTTCATAAGCTTTTAGATGAGCTCAATAAGATAAGCGGGCTGTTCTGGATAAGGATTATGTACTGCTATCCCGAGGAGATATACGATGAGCTTATAGAGTCCATGATAAAGGATGAGAAGGTATGCCATTATCTGGATATGCCAATCCAGCACTGCAATGACGATATTTTAAGGCGCATGGCAGAAAAACAACAAAGGCTGAGCTCATGGAGCGTATCAGAATGCTGCGTGAGAGAATACCTGATATCACACTAAGGACCACACTCATATGTGGCTTCCCGGGTGAGACACAGTATAATCACGAGGAGCTTATGCAGTTTGTAAATGATATGGAGTTTGACCGTCTGGGAGCCTTTACGTATTCTCCGGAGGAGGGCACAAAGGCAGCTGCAATGCCTGACCAGATAGATGAGGATATAAAGGCTGACTGGCAGGCTGATGTCATGGAGCTTGAGGAAGAGGTCATTTTTGATAAAAATGAGACACTAAAGGGTAAAGAATTATATGTTTTCATAGGGGCAAGGTGGCTGATGAAATGCTTATATCGGCCGTACATACAGAGATGCACCGAATGTTGACGGATATATATTCATCAACACTGATGAGACACTTATGACCGGCGATATATGCAAGGTTATGGTGACCGGTGCGTATGAATATGATTTGATAGGAGAACTTGTAAAATGAATTTACCAAACAAACTTACAATCTTAAGAGTGATACTTATTCCGTTCTTTGTATTTTTCCTTATTTCACCGTTTTTTGACGGATACGGAAATTATATAGCACTTGCGATATTTATCATTGCAAGTCTGACCGATATGGCTGACGGAAAAATTGCAAGAAAATACAATCTTGTTACCAATTTCGGCAAATTTATGGATCCGCTTGCAGACAAGCTGCTTGTATGCTCTGCAATGATATGCCTTGTTGATTTAAAGCTTATCCTGTATGGGTTGTGCTTATTATCATTGCAAGAGAGTTTATCATAAGCGGTTTCAGACTTGTTGCATCAGACAATGGAATCGTCATTGCAGCAAGCTACTGGGGAAAGTTTAAGACAACCTTCCAGATGCTTATGGTTATTGTTATTATTTTTAATATCAATCTGCAGCTTGGCTGGTTAAATATCCTTGGAACAATCCTCATATATGTGGCACTTGTGCTCACAGTTGTTTCGCTTATTGACTATATTGCAAAGAATAAGGAAGTCTTAAAGGACCAGAAATAGACTATAACAGGGAGAAAAGTATGAGAATAATAGCAGGAACGGCGAGAAGCTCCCTCTAAAGACTATTGAGGGAAAAGATACAAGACCGACTACTGACAAGACGAAGGAGACTCTTTTTAATGTCATGCAGTTTGATGTTCCGGGAGCATATTTTTTAGATCTGTTTGCGGGAAGCGGACAGATAGGGCTTGAAGCACTAAGCCGTGGTGCAGCCTATGCTGTATTTGTGGAGAATTCAAGAAAAGCCGCTTCATGCATCGAGGACAATATCCATTTTACAAAGTTTGATAAAGTCTCAAGGCTTATGATGACGGATGCTGTCACGGCAGTACGTACTCTTGAGGGCAAATACAAATTTGATATCGTGTTTATGGACCCGCCATACAATAAGGAGCTTGAAAAGGAAGTGCTTATTACACTTTCGGACAGCGATATATTAAAGGATGATACACTTATCGTGGTTGAGGCTTCAAACGATACTGATTTTGATTATCTCACAGAGCTTGGCTATGAGATAGTCAAAGAAAAAATTTATAAGACAAACAAGCATGTTTTCATAAAGCGTGCATAGGAGATACAATATGAAGGTAGGAATTTATCCGGGAAGCTTTGATCCGGTGACATTTGGACACCTGGATATAATAGAGCGTTCAGCCAAAATAGTTGACGAGCTGGTTGTCGGAGTACTCAATAATAGTGCAAAAAACTCGTTGTTTTCTTTGGAAGAACGTGTTAGTATGATAAAGGAAATGACAGCACACATACCAAACGTCAGGGTAGGGGGCTTTGAAGGACTTTTAGTTGACTACATGAAGAAAATCAATGCAACAATCATAATAAGAGGATTGCGTGCAGTGACAGATTTTGAGTATGAGCTGCAGATTGCACAGGCTAACGGAGTGCAGAATCCGGAAATAGAGACGGTTTTTCTCACCTCGAGCCTCAATTATTCATATTTAAGCTCTACAATTGTCAAGGAATTTGCATCATACGGAGGAGATATATCAAAGTTCGTACCTGAACAGTTCATTGATAGAATTTATGCCAAATACAATATTACCAGGTAAGGAGACAGTATTTATGAGCAGTAAAATGGAACAGATTATTGAAGAAATCGAAGACTATATTGATGGCTGCAAGCCGTCACCTATTTCAAGAAACAAGATTCTTGTCAATCGTGAACAGTTAGAGGAGCTTCTTTCAGAGCTTCGTACAAAGACCCCTGAGGAGGTCAAGAGATATCAGAAGATCATCAGCAATAAGGAGGCTATCCTTGCTGATGCACAGGCGAAGGCTGATCAGATAATCGCGCAGGCTCAGATTCAGACAAATGAGCTTGTCAGCGAGCATCAGATTATGCAGCAGGCATATGCTCAGGCGAATGAGGTAGTGCAGATTGCAACAAAGCAGGCACAGGAGATACTTGACAGTGCCACAAACGAAGCAAATAATCTCAGAATGAGTGCCATGGCATATACGGACAGCCAGCTCAAGAGCATTGAGGACATCTTAACAGGCTCTATTGAGACTTCAAAGGCCAGATATGACAGCCTTATAAGTTCACTGCAGCAGTTTGAGGATGTTGTTGCAGCAAACAGAGCAGAGCTTTTCCCACCGGAAGAGAATGGCGATGAAGCTGCAGGAGCAGAGTCGTCTGACAATGAGGCAGCTTCAGATACATCTGATGATGACATAGAAATCACCAATATTTCCGATTCAGATGAGGATGCGAAATAGGATAATACATAACAGGCATGAGAGTATGCTCATGGCTGCCTTAAGCAGTATGTATCTGTAAAGCCTAAAGCCTGTATCCCGGAATATTGATTTGGTCTGGACCATGCATGATACACCGCCAAATGACAGAAGTGCAATGCACAGCACTATTGACAGGTGCGTGGAATGCATAGACCGCAGACTATGCCGATACCGTTTGTGGTTTCAAAAAAGGCACCTATTATGTCTGCCGACAGTGGCATGCTGCAGTCAGCCTTTTGGGCTATGGTCTGTGGGATACGTGAGACTATAGAGAACAATACAATATATCCACAGAGTTTTATAAGGGTTTCAAACCCTTTCATTATTCCGGCATCAACGATTTGCATGTTAAGCTTAAATCCTTGAGCCGGGATTTTTTGTTTTAAGCTTCTGTTTTTGTTAATCGAAAGCATAGCTATCATTCCTATAGCAGATGGCAGATAAAGTGACACAAGATAAATGCTGTAGTGGCTGCATATGTTAAGTTGCTCGGACAGTGCATAGGTAATGATAAAGGGAAGGCTGAAATGGTTTGCCAGTGCACTCAGTATTTCCCTGTGATTTTTATCTATGTATCCTTTCGAACAAAAATCTGCTGTGAGCTTTGCTCCTATCGGAAATCCAAATATTATGCCTATTATGTATGTAAAAAGCATGATATGCTTTTGGGGAATGTTTTGCAGTACATTTGTTGAGATAATCAGGTTAGATAAAATCGTAAATATAAACAGAAGCGGAAATATCTGGTTGAACCATAGCATTATGCCTGCTTTAGCGCACGTACTTACCTGTGCCGGAAACAATATGTAATAAATACAAAATAGCAGTATAAAAGCGATAAACAGTAATTTTTTAAGTTTGTTTTTACTCATGTGACAGTATATGTGGAGAGAAATATCAATATGATTCGATTAGATAAATTTTTATCAGAGATGGGGCTTGGCACACGCTCTGAGGTAAAAAAGCTTATAAAGACCGGACAGATAGCCATAAATGGCACGGTGGCCGCAAAGCCTGAGACAAAGGTAGATACTGATGCCGACGAGGTATCAGTTAACGGCAGAATAGTTAAGTATCAAAGGTATGAATATTACCTGTTTAATAAGCCCTCAGGCTGTGTTTCTGCGACCTGTGATAATGTGCATGATACAGTCATGGACTATATCACGGATGCTGTGCATGATGATCTGTTTCCTGTCGGAAGGCTTGATATAGACACGGAGGGGCTTTTACTTATCACAAATGATGGAGCGCTTTCGCACGAGCTCTTAAGCCCTTCAAAGCACGTGGCAAAGACTTACTACGCACGTATTGATGGTGAGGTGACTTGGGATGATATCATCAGGTTTAAAGAGGGCATTGATATAGGCGAGGAAAGACCTACAAAGCCTGCGGAGCTTGTTATTAAAAAAAGTGGCAGCGTATCTGAGATTGAGCTTACGATAACAGAAGGAAAGTTCCATCAGGTCAAGCGGATGTTTGAGGCGCTTGGAAAGAGGGTAATCTATTTAAAGAGAATATCCATGGGACCGCTTAAGCTGCCAGATGACCTTAAAACAGGGACTTACAGAGCTTTGACACAGGCTGAAACGGATATGCTTATGCAGATAAAATCCGGCAAATAAAATAATTTTTAATTATGAGGTATGATATGAGTAATGGTTTTTTACCAATTTCAAAACAGGATATGATAGATGAGGGCATTGAGCAGCTTGATTTTGTGTATGTCTGCGGTGATGCATATGTGGATCATCCGTCCTTTGGACATGCAATAATTGCAAGGCTGCTGCAGGCACATGGCTATACGGTCGGCATCATTTCACAGCCAGACTGGAAGGATGATGAGTCTATATCCATACTCGGGGTGCCGCGCCTTGGCTTTTTGGTTTCGGCAGGTAATATGGACTCCATGGTAAACCATTATTCGGTTTCAAAGAAAAGAAGAGCAAAGGATTCCTTTACACCGGGTGGCGTGATGGGAAAGAGACCTGATTATGCGACCGTTGTGTACTGTAACCTGATACGCCATACTTATAAAAAATCCCTATCATAATAGGCGGCATCGAGGCGAGCCTTAGGCGCATGGCACATTATGATTACTGGTCAAATAAAGTCAAGCGTTCAATTCTTTTAGATTCCGGTGCGGATCTCATTTCATATGGCATGGGAGAAAGAAGCATCATCGAGATAGCGGATGCGCTTGCCAGTGGTATGGATGTAAAGGATATTACGTTTATAGATGGTACCGTGTTCAAGACAAAGGACAGGGATATCATATATGATGCGATTGAGCTTCCGGATTATGACGTTATAAAAGAGGACAAGAGGGAGTTTGCAAGAAGCTTTTACATACAGTACTGCAATACTGATCCTTTCTGTGCAAAGAGGCTCGTAGAGCCATATGACAACTCTACGCTTGTGGTGCAGAATCCACCGCAGAAGCCGTTGTCGCAGGAGGAGATGGATGAGGTATATGCGCTTCCTTATATGAGGACTTATCATCCGAGCTACGAGGAGGCAGGCGGAGTGCCTGCTATAAGCGAGGTGAAGTTTTCTCTTATCAGCAACAGAGGCTGCTTTGGAGGCTGTAATTTCTGTGCATTGACCTTCCATCAGGGCAGGATAATCCAGACAAGAAGTCATGAGTCAATAATAGAAGAGGCAAAGCTTATCACGCAGGATAAGGACTTTAAGGGCTATATCCATGATGTTGGAGGCCCTACAGCCAATTTCAGGCAGCCGGCATGTAAAAAGCAGCTCACAAGGGGAGCGTGCCCTACAAAGCAGTGTCTGTTTCCTAAGCCGTGCAATAACCTGATAGTTGACCACAGCGACTATATACAGTTGCTTAGAGAGCTTCGTGCACTGCCAAAGGTGAAAAAAGTGTTTATCCGCTCAGGCATCCGGTTTGATTATCTGATGTATGACAAAGACAAGACGTTTCTTCGTGAACTGTGTGAGTATCATGTCAGCGGACAGCTCAAGGTGGCTCCGGAGCATATCTCCAATGCTGTTTTGAGCAGGCTTGGAAAGCCGAGTGTAGAGGTATACAACAGCTTTGTGAAGGCATACAAGGATATGAATAAAAAGATAGGCAAGGAGCAGTATCTTGTGCCTTATCTCATGTCTTCACACCCGGGCTCAACGCTTAAGGAAGCGATAGAGCTTGCGGAGTATCTGCGCGATCTGGGATATATGCCTGAGCAGGTGCAGGATTTCTATCCGACACCGTCTACCATCTCTACATGCATGTACTATACAGGGCTTGACCCGGCAACACTTAAGCCGGTGTATGTCACAACTAACCCGCATGAGAAGGCTATGCAGAGGCGCTCATCCAGTACCGCAATCCAAAGAATTACGATCTCGTGCACGAGGCACTTGTGAAGGCCGGCAGGGAGGACTTAATCGGATTTGACAAAAAGTGCCTGATAAAGCCTAGGAAAATGCATGCTGATGGCGGCTGGGACAAAAAAACTTCTAAGTCTGATAAAAATTCAAACAGCAGCTATGGCAGCGGCAAGAATGCAGGTGTAAAGAAAACCACGAAAAATGTAACGGAACGAGGGAAAAACGGAAGCGGAAGTAACACCGCAGGCACAGCGCACAAAAAGAAAACAATCAGAAACGTCCACAAGAAGAAAAGATAGATAGTTAATAGCAGATATTTGATAATATACAAGATAAGACAATGAAAGAATTTAAAGCTGGTAAAAACGAGGCAGGCCAGAGGCTTGACAAATACCTTAAAAAGATACTTCCAAACGCATCCATGGGCTTTATTTACAAGATGCTCAGGAAGAAGAACATAAAACTGAATGATAAGAAAGCGTCAGGCACAGAAATTGTGTCAGTTGACGACAAAATCAAGATTTTTCTGTCAGATGATACATTTGCTAAGTTTTCCGTCAATGAGGACAGTCTGATGAAGAATTTCAAGGCACTTGGTGCACTAAAGCCTGATGGACTAGGTGTGGTATACGAGGATGATGATATACTGGCTGCAAACAAGCCAGTTAATATGTTGTCGCAGAAATCAAAGGAGACTGATATTTCTGCGAACGAAAGGCTTATCGGATACCTGATAAAAGAGGGAAAGCTTGATTTTGACACATATAAGAGCTTTAAGCCATCGGTGTGCAACCGCCTGGACAGAAATACATCGGGCTGATTCTGATGGGTAAATCGCTTCATGGACTGCAGTACCTGTCACAGGTGCTTAAGGACAGAACCGCAGAAAAGTATTATATGGCGCTTGTTGCAGGAGAGGTTGATGAGCCTATGACCATAGAGGGCTTTCTGACAAAGGATGAGGCTGTAAATAAGGTGCAGATAACCAAGGAACCCATAAGTGATGAATCACTGCCAATAAAGACTGCCTACAGGCCTCTTAAGACAATTGAGATGAGTGCTTCGTGCCATAAAGCAACGCTTCTTGAGGTGCATCTCATTACAGGAAGAAGCCATCAGATCAGGGCACATCTGTCATCAATTGGTCATCCGATCATAGGTGATATGAAGTATGGTGATAAAAGGATTAATGCTTTTTACAAAGAAAATTATCATGTGACCAGCCAGCTTTTGCATGCGCACCATGTGATTTTGCCTGATGGAAGATATATAGAGGCAGCTTTGCCTGACATATGGAGCAGGGTGGGGCTTTAATCCCGTCATTATTTACTTTACATCGCATAGCTTACAGTATTAAGGAAGATAGAAACGATATGGCAACCTGGAATTCAAGAGGCTTAAGAGGCTCGACCTTAGAGGACATGATAAACAAGACAAATGAAAAATACAGGGAGAACGGCCTGGCTCTCATACAAAAGATTCCCACTCCGATTACACCTATAAAGATGGAGCCGGAAACCAGACACATTACACTGGCTTATTTCGAGCAGAAGAGTACGGTTGACTATATTGGCGCTGTACAGGGAATCCCGGTATGCTTTGATGCAAAAGAATGTAATACCGACACGTTTCCCCTTGCCAATATACATGAGCATCAGGTAGAGTTTATGAGATGCTTTGAAAAACAGGATGGTGTTGCATTTATCCTTATATCGTACACACACAGGAACGAATACTATTATCTCACGTTTAAAAAGCTGACGGAATTCTGGGATAGAGCTGCAGAAGGCGGCAGAAAGAGCTTCCGCTATGAGGAGCTTGAGCCGGCATTTTTCCTCCCGGAGGTGCCCGGAATACTTGTGCCGTATCTGAACGCACTTCAGCTTGACTTAAATTGCAGGGCTTGACAGTATTACTATCGTATGGTAGCATATTACCACGATAACACTTTACTACATGAAAGCGAGATTTTACAGATTATGGAAAATCAATTATTACACACTCCGGACGGAGTAAGAGACATATATAACGGAGAATGCAAAAAAAAGCTGTATTTGCAGGATAAGCTGCATCGTACACTTTTAAAATACGGATATCATGATATCATGACACCTACGTTTGAGTTTTTTAATATTTTTGGAAGCGACGTCGGAACAACCCCTTCAAAGGATTTATACAAGTTTTTTGACAAGGAGGGCAATACGCTTGTCCTTCGTCCTGATTTCACACCTTCTATTGCAAGAAGTGCGGCTAAGTACTATATAGAGGACGATATGCCTGTCAAGCTGTGTTATCTTGGCAATACTTTTATCAATTCATCGGATTATCAGGGCAGGCTCAAGGAAAGCACACAGTGCGTGCAGAGCTGATAGGTGACGGCTCTATCTCTGCAGATGCCGAGATACTTTCGATGACAGTTGAGTCGATGCTTGAGAGCGGACTTAAGAATTTCCAGATTTCAGTCGGACATTCGCAGTTCTTTTACGGTCTCACAAAGGCAGCAGGGCTGTCAGGGGAGCAGGAGGAAGAACTAAGAGAGCTCATAGCAAATAAGAATTTCTTCGGTGTGGAGGAGTTTGTTGACAGTCTTTCAATGAACGACAAGCTAAGGAAGCTGTTTGGACTATTAGACAATTTCGATTTACAGGATGAGCAGCTTATGGAGGCTTTAAAGCTTGCGAAGGGATATGATGAGATATTATCATCTATTGATACTCTGCTTAAGCTTAGAGAATATTTAAAGGCATACGGCATCGAGAAATATATTTCGTATGAGCTTGGACTTATCAGTGACTACACATATTATACTGGTATCATTTTCCAGGGCTACACATATGGTACAGGAGAGCCTATTGTAAAGGGAGGCCGTTATGACAAGCTGCTTTCACACTTTGGAAAGGACGCTGCGGCAATCGGCTTTGCAATTGTTGTGGATCAGCTCATGGCAGCATTAAGCCGTCAGGATATTGATGTGCCTGTCATTGAGAATTCATCACTTATAGTATTTGAGGAGGCTGCATACCATGCGGCAATCAAGCGCTCTATGGAGCTTCGAAGAGATGGGGTAAATACACAGATGGTGCTTAAGGACAAAAATAAAACGAAAGAGGACTATGCTTCATATGCGGTAGACAACCGTATAAACAGAGTAGAGTTTATAGAGGAATAAAAGATGAGTGATGACAGATATTTAACCTTTGCCCTGGGAAAGGGCAGACTTGCAAAGAAGACCCTGCAGCTTTTTGAGCAGATAGGCATCACCTGTGAGGAGATGAAGGATCCGGATACCAGAAAGCTGATTTTCGTAAATGAGGAGCTTAAGCTTAGATTTTTCCTGGCAAAGGGACTGATGTGCCTACATACGTGGAGTATGGCGCTGCCGATATCGGTGTGGTAGGAAAGGATACCATCCTCGAGGAGGGCAGAAATATATACGAGGTGCTTGATTTAGGCTTTGGAAAATGCCGCATGTGCATATGCGGACCGGAGAGCGCAAGGGAGCTTTTGCAGCATCATGAGCAGATAAGAGTTGCCACCAAGTATCCTCATATCGCAAAGGATTATTTCTACAATAAAAAGCATCAGACGGTAGAGATTATAAAGCTAAACGGCTCAATAGAGCTTGCTCCGATTGTTGGACTTTCAGAGGTGATTTGTGATATAGTAGAGACCGGAACTACACTTAAGGAGAACGGACTTACCGTGCTTGAGGAGGTCTGTCCGCTGTCTGCGAGGGTTGTGGTAAACCAGGTCAGCATGAAGATGGACAATGAGCGTATCACAAAGCTCATAAGTGATTTGAAGACTGTTATCAAATAGCGTATAATTTATATCAATACATGATTTTAGACGGAGGCTGTAATGAGAACTTTAAAACTTACAAAGGATTCACAGAAGAACATATTGGAGAGCCTGCTTAAGAGAAGCCCTAACAACTATACAGAGTATGAGAGCACGGTAAATGAGATTATAAACAATGTAAAGGAAAACCGTGACAAGGCTGTTTTTGAATACACAAAGAAATTTGATAAAGCGGATGTGGATGCATCAAATATCCGTGTCACAGAGGAAGAAATAAAGGAAGCATATGAGCTGGTTGATGAGAAGCTTCTTGCCGTTATAAAAAAGGCTCTTATAAATATCAGAAAATATCACGAGAAGCAGCTGCAGAACTCATGGTTTACAACAGAGGACGGCATCATTTTAGGACAGAAGGTCACACCTATAGCAAAGGCAGGAGTATATGTGCCGGGCGGCAAGGCTGTCTATCCTTCATCCGTACTGATGAACGTGCTTCCTGCAAAGGTAGCAGGCGTTGAAAAGATTGTTATGTGTACACCATGTGGAGCTGACGGCAAGGTATATCCTTCCACACTTGTAGCTGCAAACGAAGCCGGAGTAGATGAAATCTACAAGGTAGGCGGTGCACAGGCTATCGCTGCAATGGCATTTGGTACAGAGAGTGTGCCAAAGGTAGACAAGATTGTTGGACCGGGAAATATCTTTGTTGCCCTTGCCAAAAAGGCTGTGTTTGGATATGTCAGCATTGATTCAATCGCAGGACCTAGCGAGATTCTGGTGCTTGCAGATGAGACTGCAAATCCACGCTATGTGGCAGCAGATTTACTTTCACAGGCTGAGCATGATGAGATGGCATCAGCTATCTTGATCACAACAAGTGAGGAGCTTGCAAAGAAAGTATCAGAGGAAGTTGATAAGTTTGTTGAGGTCCTCTCAAGAAAAGAAATCATTGAGAAATCTCTTGAAAACTACGGATATATACTTGTTGCAGAGGATATGGATGAGGCAATTGATGCAGTAAACGATATCGCTTCAGAGCATATGGAGATTGTCACAAGAGATCCTTTCTCAGTCATGACAAAAATCAAAAATGCGGGAGCAATCTTTATCGGAGAGTACTCATCAGAGCCTTTGGGAGACTATTTTGCAGGACCAAACCATGTTCTGCCTACAAACGGAACAGCAAAATTCTTCTCAGCCTTATCTGTAGATGACTTTATCAAAAAGTCAAGCATCATCTCATATTCAAGAGAAGCACTTGAGAGAATACATACAGATATTGAACAGTTTGCAGAGTGTGAGAAGCTTACGGCACATGCAAATTCAATCAAGGTTAGATTTGAGGATTAGTCAAAGGAGTAAGAAATGGCAGATAGATGCGCTAAGCTTAGCAGAAAAACAAAAGAGACTGATATTTCGGTCGGTTTAAATATAGACGGAACCGGAAAATCAAATATAGACACAGGCATAGGCTTCTTTAACCATATGCTGGAGGGCTTTTCAAAGCATGGTTTTTTTGACCTCGATATGACATGCGACGGTGACTTAAATGTGGACTGCCATCATACTATAGAGGATTGCGGCATAGTGCTTGGCAATGCCATAGCACAGGCTGTCGGAGACAAAAAGGGCATAAAGAGATTTGGAAGCTTTATTTTACCGATGGATGAGGTGCTTGTACTATGTGCCATTGACTTATCAGGCAGACCGTACCTGCAGTTTGACGGTGAGTTTACCTGCGAGAGAGTCGGAGATATGGATACAGAGATGGTGAGAGAGTTTTTCTATGCCGTTTCTTACTCTGCTGCGATGAACCTGCATATAAAGGTTTTGACACCGGGAAATAATCATCATATGATAGAAGCTATGTTTAAGGCATTTGCAAGCGCTTGACGATGCCTGCACCTATGATAGCAGAATAAAGGACGTGATGTCCACGAAAGGAAGTTTGTAATTTGACTGGTTTTAAGAACATCGTTGCTACACTGTATTTAAAAAACGGCCAGGCCGTGAAATCAGCGTCTGATATGACAGTTATGGGCGACGTCTACAATCTGTGTCAGCTCTACAATGACAGTGGCATAGACAAGATTATTATTTTTGATCTTTCAACTGATGATGATGAGCATGAGAAAAACATACATACGATAGAAAATATAAACAGAAATATCGACATAAAGGTGTGCGCAGGAGGCAATATCAACCGCATAGAGGACGTGAAAAAGCTGCTGTATGCAGGCTGTTTACAGGTCATATTCAATGCCACAAAGGATTCAAGCCTTGAGCTTGCAAATGTGGCAAGCGAGAAGTTTGGCAAGGATAAAATTCTTTTGTCAATCAGCAATGTAGACTATATTTTCAAGCATCAGGAGGAGATAGAGGATACCTTTCATGAGCTTTTGGTCTTGAATATAGATATAATAGATGCGCTTGAGAATCTCACATCCACACCGTATGTGGTCTATATGCCGCAGTTTGACATGGATAAAATAATTGATGTCATGAAGCGTGAAACACTAAGAGGCATTGCAGGAGAGTTTATAAATGATCCTGAAAATGATATCATGGCGTTAAAGACAAAGCTTTCTGACGGAGGAATACTTGTTGACAATTTTACTCCCGACTTAAAATGGTCTGATTTAAAGCTTAATTCTGACGGCATGGTGCCTGTCATAGTGCAGGATTACCGCAACGAGCAGGTGCTCATGCTTGCCTATATGAATGAGGAGGCCTTCAATGTTACGATAAACAGCGGACGCATGACCTACTGGAGCAGAAGCCGCAATGAGCTTTGGACCAAAGGACTTACATCAGGACATTTACAGTACGTAAAGTCTTTGACAGCGGACTGTGATTATGATACTATCCTTGCGAAGGTTTCGCAGGTGGGAGCTGCATGCCACACTGGTAACAGGACCTGCTTTTTCAATAATATCGTGAAAAAGGAGTATGTGGAGAAGAATCCACTTACAGTGCTTGAATCAGTCTATGCGGTGATAGTTGACCGTATGAAGAATCCAAAGGAGGACTCGTACACCAATGCTGTCATGGAAAAGGGCATAGATGAGATATTAAAAAAGCTCGGACATGAGTGCACTGAGATTATTCTTGCAGCCAAAAATCCGGACAGTGATGATTTGAAGTTTGAGATATCGGACTTTATGTACCACTGCATGATTCTTATGGCTCAGAAAAATATCACATGGGCAGAAATCGCAGGGGAGCTGGCACAGCGATAGCCTTAAAACACAATAATTATTTAGAGGAAATTATATGAGAAAACTAGCTTTAAGTGATGAGATACTTATGAAGGTAGACAAACCGGCTAGATATATCGGGAATGAGTTCAACTCAGTAATGAAAGACACATCGCAGGTAAATATACGTTTTGCGATGTGTTTTCCTGATGTTTATGAGATTGGTATGTCACATCTGGAATCCAGATATTATATGATATGTTCAACCGCATGGATGACGTGTGGTGCGAGAGAGTTTATTCTCCGTGGCCTGATCTGCATGAAATCATGAAGCAGGAGAATATACCGCTTTTCGGACTTGAGTCGCAGGAGCCTATAAAAGACTTTGACTTTGTAGCCATGACGCTGCAGTATGAGATGTGCTACACAAATATTTTGCAGATACTTGACCTCGCACAGATACCGCTTCGTTCAAGGGATAGAGCGGAAGGCTGTCCTATTGTGATTGCAGGTGGTCCATGTACCTACAATCCGGAGCCGATTGCAGACTTCTTTGATATATTTTATATCGGAGAGGGAGAGACACAGTATGGCAATCTCTTTGAGCTTTATAAGAAGGCAAAGGCTGATGGTCTTTCAAGGGAAGAGTTTTTACATGAGGCTGCAAAGATTGAGGGCCTTTATGTACCTGCTTTGTATGAGGTGGAGTACAATGAGGATGGAACAATTTGCTGTATGAAGCCTAAGTATGATGATATTCCTGTAAAGATAAAAAAACAGGTGCAGGTAGATTTGACGAACTCAACTTACCCGGAGGCACCGGTTGTGCCTTTTATCAAGGCTACGCAGGATAGAATGGTGCTTGAAATACAGCGTGGCTGTATAAGAGGCTGCCGTTTCTGTCAGGCCGGTATGATTTACCGTCCAAACCGTGAGAAAAAGGTTGACCACCTAAAGGACGTTGCAGCGGCTCTTATCAAAAATACAGGACACGAGGAGATTTCTTTAAGCTCCTTAAGCTCATCCGACTACAAGGAGCTTGACGAGCTCATCACATTTTTGCTTGATATCTGCAAGGAAAAGAAGATAAATATCTCCCTGCCTTCACTCAGATTGATGCGTTTTCGCTCGATATCATGCAGAAGGTGCAGGATGTGAAAAAAAGCAGTCTGACCTTTGCGCCTGAGGCCGGTACACACGCCTTAGAAATGTCATTAATAAGGGCCTTACCGTGGATGATATCATGAACGGCTCAAAACAGGCATTTGAGGGCGGCTGGAACAAGGTGAAGTTTTATTTCATGCTCGGTCTGCCTACGGAGACAGAGGAAGATATGAGGGGCATTCCTGAGCTTGCAAACGATGTTGCGGCATTGTACTATGATACCGTTCCAAAGGAAAAGAGAGCCGGAAAATGCCAGATTACGATAAGTACATCATTTTTCGTGCCAAAGCCGTTTACACCATTTCAGTGGGCGAGAATGTATGAGCATCTGAGTACCTGGCAGAGCCAAAATAGTAAATGACCATGTAAAGGAACAGCTCAACAGAAAGAGCATCAGATACAACTGGCATGAGGCATACGTCACTGTGATTGAGGGTATACTGGCAAGAGGCGACAGAAGGCTTTGCGATGCGATAGTAAAGGTATACGAAAAGGGCGGATATTATGATGCCTGGACAGAGTATTTTGACTATGACAGATGGATTGATTCGATAAAGGAATGCGGACTGGATCCGGATTTCTACACGATGAGAGAAAGGCCTTTAGATGAAGTATTCCCATGGGATTTTATCGATATAGGTGTGACAAAGCAGTTTATGATAAGAGAGTGGGAGACAGCCCATAAGGAGACAGTCACTCCTAACTGCCGCATGAGGTGCTCTGCCTGCGGTGCAAAGAGCTATGGAGGAGGTGTCTGCTATGAAAATTAGAGTGAAGTTTAAAAAATGGCGCTGCATGAAGTTTATAGGACATCTCGATATGATGAGATACTTCCAGAAGGCGGTCAGAAGGGCAGATATTGATATCCGCTATTCAGAGGGGTATTCTGCTCACCAGATTATGTCGTTTGCGGCTCCGCTTGGAGTGGGCATCACAAGTGATGGTGAGTACTTTGACATAGATGTAAATACAACAGAATCTACAGAAAAAAGCATAGCGCTTTAAATGCCCAGATGGTGGACGGAGTCGAGGTGACAGGCTATGTGCTTCTGCCTGATGATGCAAAGAAGGCTATGTCGCTTGTTGCGGCTGCAGACTATGTGCTTAGCTTCAAGGATGGCTATGAGAGCCCATACACCATAGAGGAGTGGAAGGAAGCGATAGATAAGCACTTTTTGACGAGCCATCCTTTGTTGTGATGAAAAAGACTAAAAAGAGTGAGAGAGAGGTAGATATAAAGCCTCTTGTATACAAGCTTACAGTCATGGAAAATAACAAAAAGCCTGAGTTTTTCATGCAGGTATCAACAGGAAGCATTGACAATATAAAGCCTGAGTTTGTGCTTCAAGCCATATACGAAAAGTGCGGCCTTGCTTATGATCCGCTTGCCATACAAATCCACAGGCAGGAAGTGTATGCAAGAAAAGACGATGGAACACTCATTTGTCTGCTTGACATGGGAGAAGAAATCTCATAATGAACAGAATTATTCTGACTAAAACAGTAAAAAATAATAATACATACACAGTGTATGCACTGATGGATGAAAATGGAAATTATAAGGATTTCCAGCTACTTCCCGAGAAGGATACGATAATAAACAATATATACGCGGCAAGGTAAATAAGATACTGCCGGGCATAAATGCGCATTTGTGACTATTGCGCAGAATAAAAGCTGTTATCTTTCGCTAAATGATGCAAAAAATCCTGTATACACAAACAAAAAATCAAAAAAAGAAGGATTGTGTGAGGGCGATGAGATACTTGTGCAGGTCATAAAGGATGCGCTAAAGACAAAGGATCCTGTGGTCACAACAAAGCTTTCTATATTCGGAAGCAATGTGATTCTCACCAATTTTGATACACAGATAGGTGTTTCATCGAAGCTGGATAAGGAAAGGGCGGCTCTTTTACGTAAGGCTGTGCTTTTAAGTTGTGCAGACCACGAAAAAGATGGCTATGGCATCATAGTCAGAACTAATGCCAAAAATGTGGAGGATAAAGCTGTTTCGCAAGATGCGTATTCTGTAGCACAGAAATATAATCAGATAATAAAAAAGGCTTCGCATCAGGCGCTCTATTCATGCGTATATCATGGGATGAGCGATTATCTGCTTTTAATGAAGACAATTGATTTGCCACGGTGGAGTGGATAAAGACTGACTGCGATGACATATATGACAGTCTTCTTACAGAGTACGGCATATATGACCATGCTCCTGAAAAGATAATGAGATATGACGATTCAGCTATCAGCTGTCAACACTCTATGGCATAAGAGGGCTGATTGATAATCTGCCTCGCGCAGGGTATGGCTGGACTGTGGTGGTAACATCATAATAGAACAGCTTGAGACACTTACCTTTATAGATGTAAACAGTGCAAAAAATATATCGTCGGGGAGCAATAGCATATTAAAGACCAATATGGAGGCCGCAAAGGAGATAGCCAGGCAGCTTAGGCTCAGAAATATTTCCGGCATGATAATAATTGATTTCATCAATATGAAGTCTGAGGCATCAAAGGATACGCTTATTGAAGCGCTCAAACGGTATATAAAGGACGATAATACAGTCTGTACCTTTGTGGATATCACGAAGCTTGGACTGGTGGAGCTGACAAGAAAAAAGGTCCACAAATCTCTTAAACAAATTTTAGAAAAAACACTTGACGAATAGATGGCTCTATGCTAATATACTGGAGTATGCCGCACAGTGAGGTATAAGTTTGCGACTTTCGCAACACCGTAACTGGCGAGTAATGATAAATAGGAGGTGCCATATGTACGCAATTATAGCAACAGGTGGTAAGCAGTACAAAGTATCTGAAGGCGATATCATTACCATTGAAAAGCTTGGCGTTGAAGCTGGTGAGAAGGTTACTTTTGATCAGGTTTTAGTTGTAGGCGGAGATGATCTCAAGGTTGGAGATCCAACAGTTGCAGGTGCAACAGTTGAGGCTTCTGTAGTTAAAGAAGGCAGAGCTAAAAAGGTTATCGTTTACAAGTACAAGAGAAAAACCGGATATCACAAAAAGAACGGACACAGACAGGCTTTCACACAGGTTAAGATTGAAAAAATTAACGGATAATGATAGCTATAACCGTTTATCAGAATTCAAAAGGACATAAGATGGGCTTTAAGTCAAAGGGACATGCAGGTTTTGCAGATTCCGGTTATGATATAATCTGTGCCGGGGTTTCAGCGCTGGTGATCAACTTCATCAATTCCGCTGAAGAGCTGTGTCATGCTAAGTACAGCCTTGATACAGACGAAGAGACAGGTATGATTGACTACAGACTTGACAAGCCGGCGACAGGTGATGTTGCACTGCTTATGGATTCCATGATTCTGGGACTAAAAGGAATACAAAGAGACTATGGGAATGAGTACATCATTCTAGACTTCAAGGAGGTGTAAGACATGTTGAATATGAACCTTCAGTTTTTGCTCATAAAAAGGGAGTTGGTTCTACAAAGAACGGACGTGACTCTGAGTCTAAGAGATTAGGCGCTAAGAGAGCAGACGGACAATTCGTAAAAGCTGGTAATATTCTTTACAGACAGCGTGGTACAAAGATTCACCCTGGTACAAACGTTGGTATCGGTGGAGATGATACATTATATGCTAAGGTTGATGGCGTATTAAGATTTGAGAGAGTTGGAAGAGATAAGAAACAGGCTTCCGTATATCCAGTAGTGAACGAATAAGATTTAAACCCCGACTTTTATTAGCCGGGGTTTTTATGTTGTAAATTAGCAGTATGTAGTAATCTGATTAATCATAAATGAGGGGCAAAATACCTTTTGACCCTTATATCATTTTGTTATTACTGTGTCTTATATAGATATAGTATAACAGATATAGCATAGTAATGATTTGTTATAAAGTATACTGAGTGTTTTATGCAGACATTCAGCATGAGGTGGAAAATTATGTTTGCAGATCGTGCAAAAATTATCATAAAATCAGGAAAAGGCGGAGATGGCCATGTATCGTTCCGCCGTGAAAAATACGTGCCGAACGGTGGTCCGGACGGCGGTGACGGTGGAAAGGGCGGAGACGTTATATTTCTCGTGGATAAGGGAATCAACACCCTGACAGATTATCGTCACAGAAGAAAGTTTGCAGCAGAGCCCGGACAGGAGGGCGGCAAAAAGAACTGCCACGGAAAGAATGGTGAGGATCTTATACTTAAGGTGCCGGAGGGTACACTCATAAAGGATGCAGCAAGCGGAAAAGTCATAGCAGATATGTCCGGTGACAATACAAGGCAGGTGATCCTGCGCGGCGGAAAAGGCGGTCAGGCAACCAGCACTATGCCACATCCACCATGCAGGCTCCTAAATATGCTCAGCCGGGACAGGATGCAATAGAAATCGAGGTACAGCTTGAGCTAAAGGTAATAGCGGATGTAGGGCTTGTAGGCTTTCCAAACGTAGGAAAATCAACACTTCTGTCACGAGTTACCAATGCACAGCCAAAGATTGCCAACTATCATTTCACCACATTACAGCCAAATCTTGGTGTGGTTGATATGGATGAGGCTTTGGCTTCGTAATCGCTGATATCCCGGGGCTTATCGAGGGAGCATCAGAGGGCATCGGACTCGGTCATGAGTTTTTGCGTCATATAGAGCGTACTAAGGTGATGATACACATGGTTGATGCTGCCGGTACTGAAGGCCGTGATCCGGTTGCTGACATCAAGCGATAAACAAGGAGCTTGAAGCATACAATCCACAGCTTCTCAAAAAGCCACAGGTCATTGCCGCCAACAAAATAGATGCCATAGCAGGAGACGAAAATGAGGTAATTTCGGCCTTAAGAGCCGAATTCGAACCACAGGGCATAAAGGTATTCCCGATATCCGCAGTAAGCGGTAAGGGCCTTAAGGAGCTTTTGTACGAGGTGAAGGACCTGCTTGCAAATTGTCCTAAAGAGGTTACTGTATATGAGCCGGAGATTGATCCTGCACTTTCATTCTTTAAGGATGAGCCGTACGCGGTTGAGGTGGCAGCCGATGGTGCATATGAGATATCAGGTCCAAAGATTGAGAAAATGCTCGGATACACAAATATGGACTCGGAGAATGGCTTTGCCTTTTTCCAGAGATTCTTGCGTGAGCAGGGTATCATCAAGGAGCTTGAAAATATGGGCATCGAGGATGGAGATACTGTCCGCATGTATGATTTCGAGTTTGATTATTACAAGTAAGGAGAAGAGTATATATGAATTTATCAAGTAAACAGCGTGCATATTTAAGCAGCCTTGCAAGCACAATTAATCCTATTTTCAATATTGGAAAGGCATCGCTTACTCCGGAAATCATCGAGGCTCTTGATGCAGCACTTGAAAAGAGGGAGCTGATCAAGGTTGCAGTTCTTAAAAACTGCATCGATGATCCAAGAGAGATTGCAAGTGTAATCGGTGAGAGAACACACTCTGCAGTGGTTAAGGTAATAGCAAAAAAATGATTTTTTACCGTCCTGCGAAGAAAAATCCAAAGATTAAGCTTCCGGAATAAGCCATGAAAACAGGGATTTTTGGTGGGGCATTTGACCCGATACACAAAGGTCATATATACATGGCACAAAAGGCGATGGAAGAGTATTCTCTTGACAGGATTCTGCTTGTTCCGTCAGGTCACTCGCCGAACAAGACTGAGAATGCAATGACAGCATTTAGCCACCGGTACAATATGTGTAAGCTGGCATCAGAAGCAGTGCCCGGTATTGAGGTGTCTGATATTGAGATAAAGGATGAGTCCACCAGCTATACGTATGTGACACTCCAAAAGCTAAAGGCGCTTTATCCGGAGGATGAACTGTATTTCATCATGGGTGGAGATTCTCTGGACTATTTTGAGTCATGGATGAAGCCTGAGATAATAGCCCAAACAGCAATAATCCTTGTTATGGTGAGGGAAAATTTCCAAAGCAGCAGATGGAGGAAAAGATTGCACATATCAAAAAACAGTTTTGGGCAGATATAAGACTTTTAAAGTGTGACAGGATGGATGTGTCGTCTACTCAGGTCAGGAGACTGCTACGTGCCAATCGCAGGCAGACGGGTATAGGAGTCCTAAAGGAGCGGAAATGTTTCTGGATGCTGCAGTTATGTCATATATACAGGCTAATAATTTATACAGGTGATAGAGTATGGAAGTAAAAGAAATAAAGAAAAAGCTAAAGAAGAGCCTTGATAAACAAAGGTATCAGCATACACTCGGAGTGATGTATACTGCCGGCTGTCTTGCCATGGCAAACGGCTATCCGATAGAAAAGGCAATGCTTGCAGGCCTGCTTCATGATTGTGCCAAGTGTCTTTCGACTGAAAAGAAAATCGGACTCTGTGTAAAGAAAAATATAGACATAACAGAGGTAGAGATATCAAACCCGGGTCTGTTACATGCAAAGGCAGGCATGGTGCTGGCTGAGGAAGAGTATGGCATTAAGGATGCGCAGATACTGCATGCCATAAGAGTGCATACTACAGGAGAAGCAGATATGGGGCTCCTTGACAAAATACTCTTTGTGGCAGATTATATTGAGCCAAACAGATGTGAAGCACCTAGGCTTGAAGAGATAAGAAAGCTTGCTTTTTCAGACCTTGATAGGACTGTTGCAGAGATATTGTATGATACAATCAATTTTCTTAACACAAAGAGTGGAGCAATAGATCCGACTACCCAGATTACTTACAATTATTATGCTAAATACAGAGACAACAGGGAGGAATAACTGCTATGCAGACAATCGATTTAGTTAAAAAGATAGTGGAAGCACTTGAAGACAAAAAGGCAGAGGATATCACAGTTCTCGACATAGGAGAGGTTTCTTCTATAGCAGATTACTTTATCATTGCAAACGGAAACAATGCAAATCAGCTCACAGCTATGGAGGATGCTGTGGATGAGGCTATGTATACAAACGGAGTGCATCAGAAGCAGGTGGAGGGAACAGGCAACTCTACATGGATTCTCATGGACTATCAGGATATTATCGTGCATCTGTTCTCTAAAGAAGACAGACAGTTCTATGATCTCGACAGAATATGGAGAGATGGAAAAGTGGTGGATGTACATTCACTGTAGTATCTATTTAAAATATCGCACCATATGCTTAGCTAAAAAGTACAGCATATGGGTGCGATATTTTTTTGATATTTAGAAGAAACGGAATACTCCAAACACCTTGCCGAGTATTTCGCAGTCGGGAACTATGATTGGATCCATTGTGTCGTTCTCAGGCTGGAGGCGTATGTGACCGTCCTCTTTATAGAAGGTCTTTACGGTAGCGGAATCATCTATAAGTGCTACGACCATGTCTCCGTTTGAAGCATTGCTTTGCTGCTCAACGAGGATATTATCACCATCGAAGATACCGGCATTGATCATGCTCTCACCCTTGACCTTCAGCATGAAGGACTGCTTATTTGGCATATACTCTGCAGGTACAGGAAAGTAAGTTTCGATATTTTCCACTGCGAGTATCGGCTCGCCTGCTGCTACACGGCCAACCAGTGGTACGTTAACCATCTCGCGGCGTTGTAAACCAAAGCTGTCATCTATAATCTCTATAGCCCTGTTTTTGGCAGGATCCTTCTTATGTAGCCTTTTCGCTCCAGTGTCTCGAGATGAGCATGGACGCTTGATGTGGACTTTAAATGTACACCCTCGCAGATATCGCGCACTGATGGCGGATAGCCTCTGTTTAAAATCTCACTCTTGATAAACTCCAGTATCTCTTTCTGCTTGTCTGAAATCTTTTCTAATGCCATAGTTAAATCCTCCGTCTGAATATTTAAATAATATAATGATATGAGGGTCAAAAGGTATTTTGCCTCTTCGTTCATAATTATAATAAAAAAATTGTATTTTAAAAAATTATATCATAAAACTAAAATAAACGCAAACATATATTCCGAAATTTTGTTCGTTTTTCTGTTGACAAACGATTGTTCGGGATGTATTATGTAATCACAATAACAACAAACACATGTTCGAAAATACAAGAGGTGGTTTTATGAGAGAAAATACTTTATCAGGTAGAAGAAAAATGTTTGGATGGACTGCTGTTGCATTTATAGCAGCTGTCATTATATTGTGTGGCACTATTCATATTTTTGCCAGTTCTACTGACAGCAGGCCATATAACAAGTATTATACCAGCGTCAGGGTTGAGGACGGTGACACTGTATGGAGCATTGCTGACAGATATATTACCGACAGCCAGGTAAGTAAAAGGGATTATGTAGATGAGGTCTGCAGGCTCAATAGCCTTACCGATGGCAATGTGCGTAGTGGTGATTATATAGTTGTTGCATATTATTCTCAGGACATAAAGTGATGCAATCTTGCTAAAATTTCCTGTTTCTTATATAATATAGGTCAGATGCAGCGAATCAGACTATATCATTATTGTATTCGCTTTCGTTGAACAGGAGATTAGATATTTATGTTAAAGCTATTTTTTGTTATATTTGCAAATTTTCACAGAGCGCCGTATATTGTTCCTAAAATGAGATACATGGCTGATCATCCGCAGAAATATTCAGAAGCCGAGAGATATGATATGATGCGGCACTGCATTGATTTGATGAACAAATCAGGAAAGATTACAACAGAGGCATATGGTCTTGAGAATCTTTCTGAAACAGGTGGCTATATCATGTATCCCAACCATCAGGGGAAGTATGATTTGCTTGGAATTATTACTACACATGACAGAGTACTTTCGTTTGTAATGGATAAGCAGAAGTCTCATACAATGCTTGTCAGGGAATTTGTGGATCTGGTTCAGGCAAAGCGTTTAGAGAAAGACAATCCAAGGCAGGGGCTTACTATAATCAATGAGGTAGCTAAGGATGTGAAAAACGGCAAGAGATATGTTCTGTTTCCGGAGGGTGGCTATAAGTTCAATAATAAGAATAAAGTGCAGGATTTTAAAGCAGGGAGCTTTAAGATTGCATTGAAATCTCATGTACCTATTATTCCAATAGCTCTCATAGATTCATATAAGGTATTCAACAGTTTTCATTTTGGTCCTGTTACAACTCAGGTTCACTATTTAAAGCCTATTGAGTATGAAGAGTACAAGGGTATGAAGACGAAGGATATAGCTGCACTGGTTAAGGAACGTATAGAGGAGAAAATCAAAGAAGTGCTTGGCTAGAGTCAACTTTGATTATTATATAGTATTATTATGAAAGACAAAGCTTATTACGAAGACGTAAATATAAAAAATGAATTAAAGCTCAGAGACATGATACAGAAGCTTCCGAAGTTCTGTATGGATTTTTTATCGGAATAGATGCGGATAAGTCCTCAAGAACCAAGATAGCGTATGCATATGATCTACAGACCTTTTTCGAGTACATGAAGAGTGCCAATCCATCGCTTAAGAAATATGATATAAGGGATTACCCTATATCTCTGTTAGATCAGATCAGTCCTTCAGATATTGAGGAATATCTGTTTTATCTAAAGTATTATGAGAAGGATGGCGTCGTACACACCAATGACGAGAGAGGCATTAAGCGAAAGCTTGCATCACTGCGCACTTTTTATAATTTTTATTTCAGGAAAGAGTTTATAGATACCAATCCTGCGAGCAAGGTAACCCTTCCCAAAATACATGAGAAGAATATCATTCGTCTTGATACTGATGAGGTCGCACAGCTTCTCGATGAGGTTGAGTCAGGAGACAGTCTGTCCAAGAACCAGCAGCGTTTCCATGAGAAAACAAAGGTTCGTGACCTTGCACTTATGACACTGCTTCTTGGAACAGGTATCCGTGTATCTGAGTGCGTGGGGCTGGATATGGATGATGTAGATTTCAAAAACAACGGAATCAAGGTGCACCGAAAGGGTGGTGCTGACGTGATTGTTTATTTTGGTGATGAGGTACGTGATGCACTTCTTTCGTACTGGGAGGAGAGAAGCATAATTACACCTGCCGAGGGGCATGCTAATGCGCTTTTTCTCTCTTTACAGAGGAAGCGCATATCTGTACGCTCTGTTGAGAATCTGGTAAAAAAGTATTCGAGACTCGTAACAACCGTTAAGAATATTACTCCTCATAAGCTTCGTAGTACATATGGCACCACACTTTATCAGGAAACAGGTGATATCTATCTTGTGGCGGATGTTCTAGGGCACAAGGATGTAAATACCACACGTAAGCATTATGCAGCCCAGGAGGACAGCAGGCGTCGTGCGGCAGCCAGGGTAGTACATCTGAGGGAGGATTGATTATATGTCTGATAATATAATCACAATTACAGATTTTATGGACCCCAATCTGGATGTGTATGCCAGATTGACGGAGAATCAGCTTTTAAACAGAGCTAATCCAAAAGAGGGGATGTTTATAGCTGAAAGTCCAAAGGTGATAGAGAGGGCACTTGATGTGGGATGTGAACCGGTTTCTCTTCTGATGGAGACAAAGCATGTAAATGGCGAGGCAAGAGGCATTATCGAAAGATGTCAGAATATACCTGTATATACTGCGTCATTTGATTTGCTCACAAAGCTGACTGGTTTTGCTTTGACCAGAGGCACACTCTGTGCTATGTACAGGCCGAAGCAAGGTCCGTCGAAGAGGTGTGCAGGGATGCAAGAAGAGTTGCGGTGCTTGAGGATGTGGTAAATCCAACCAATGTCGGAGCTATATTCAGGTCAGCTGCAGCACTGCATATAGATGCGGTGCTGCTCACTCCTGCCTGCAGCAATCCTTTGTACAGGCGTGCAATCAGGGTTAGTATGGGAACTGTGTTTCAGGTGCCATGGGCATATTTTCCCAAGTACAATGTCGGCAGTGACAACACTTTTTCAGATGCTTCATTGCATGATAAGTGTGATAGCCGTGACCAAAATTGCAGCGACCGAAATAGCAGTGTTTATAAATACAATATTGATGTGCTTCATAAGCTTGGATTTAAGACCTGTGCTATGGCGTTGACTGATGATTCCGTGAGTATAGATGACCCTGTGCTTCACTCAGAGGAAAGACTTGCAATAGTGCTTGGTACTGAGGGAGATGGTCTTCATGAGCAGACTATAGACTCCTGTGACTACACTGTAAAGATACCAATGTCACATGGCGTGGATTCATTAAATGTGGCTGCTGCCAGTGCAGTGGCATTTTGGGAGCTTGCTAAATAGTCTGATGAGAGTGCTTTATATTGTAAATTTTGACATTTTCGTCAGCACTGTTTCTAACTTCAGTTCCTTCGCATACGCATCCGAGTGGTAAATCCGCATAGTTTGTGCTATCGCAGAAGGCACTTTGGCGGCTGCAGTCAGTTTTATCATCTGATATGCCGTAGATGTTGGATTTATTGGTATTATACTGTTTAAAGTTTTGCCGGCTGTAGATATTCTGGTCGGTATTATGTGTATTGGCATTATATATCCCTGTATTATTCATGAATAGTCCTCCTGATTGATGCTTGTTTATTTGTGTTTTGTTTATTTGATGTTTTAATTTGATTTTTATTTGCAGCTATCCTGAATATGCTGAATAGTTACTGTTATTTTTCATCCTGAGTATGAGTTTAGCATGTGCTGTGAGTAATTATTTTATGTATCTTATTTTTAATTGCGATTTCGTTTAGATGCTTTTTTAATTAAAATTGTAGCAATCATAAATATAATTTACACCTTTGTACATAATAATGCTGACAGGAGGTGTCTATTAAATGATTCTAACAGAAAAAGAAACAAACGCTATTGAAGATTTAAAAACACAGGAACAGGCATGCATAGAGAAGTATACCAAATACAGCAATCAGGCAAAGGATCCGGTGCTTAAGGAGCTTTTTGAAGAAATAGCAAGGGATGAGCAAAAGCATTTTGACTCTTTGGATCAGGTGATTAAGGGAAAGGTTCCGTCAGTTGACTGCAATGATTCTAAGGGGAAGAATTATAACCCTGCTGCAACATACGATTCGCTTGGCAATTCTGAGGACAAGAAAGCTGACTGTTATCTGGCTACAGACTGTATAGGAACAGAAAAGCTAGTATCCGGCGAGTACAATTCCGATGTATTTGTATTTGGAAATTCGGATATCAGAAAGTTATTGGCAGATATACAGATAGAAGAGCAGAATCATGCTGAGATGCTATGGAAGTACAAAACTGCAAATGGTATGGCATAGATAAAATATAAAACCATAGAATTTAGTACAAAGTGTAAAACAGGACTGCCTGAATATCGACAGTCCTGTTTTATAGGTTTAGTTGCCTGTTGGAATAAAAGGTCTGATTGCACCTGCAAGCTGAGAAACCGGCATACTCTGGAGCCATACACGGCCAGGTCCGGTGACAACGGTGTTGAATAATCCTTCACCGCCGAATACCACATTTTTGATACCCGGAACAGTCTGAATTTCGAGCTGGCAGCTTCCTGTCATAGCGGCTAAGTATCCGGTATCAATCACCAGCTGCTGACCGGGTGCAAGCTCGTATTCCTTTATGTGGCCGTCAAATTCCAAAAATACCAATCCGTTTCCTGACAGACGCTGCATGATAAAGCCCTCACCGCCGAAGAAACCTGCTCCTATTCTTTTTTGGAAAAATACGGACAGCTCAACTCCGGAGGTTGAAGCAAGAAATGCTGATTTCTGAGCAATTATCTCCTGTCCCGGTGCAATCTGGAAGGGTCTGATGCATCCTGGAAAGCATGATGCAAATGCTATCATTCCCGGACCACCCATAGATGTGTAGCGATTTTGGAACATACTCTCACCTGAAAATGCACGGCCAAACATTTTGCCGATGCCTCCATTTGATGTAGTTTCCATCTTCATGTTTGGAGTCATCCATGACATGGCACCTTTTTCGGTAATCATAGTCTCGTTTGCCTCAAGGTTGCAGATCACAACCGGTAATGGCTCTCCCTCAATATTGTAGTTCATAAATATCCTCCTTTAGCTTAAAAAATGGTTTGTAGAAGTTTTATATCTATAATTCTAACACAGTAATATGTCACTTGACAATATAATTCATAAATGTACACGAAAGCCCAAAAATGAAATTTTAAATTCCACCACCACATTTGGTGGTGGAATTTACTCCCGCACAGTAAAGGTTTACTCTTTCATATAAAAATGGTAAGGTTATCTTTCTTTCTGACAGCAGTAGAAAGAAGG
>ENA-OQJH01000001-OQJH01000001.1-human-gut-metagenome-genome-assembly--contig:-NODE-1-length-143809-cov-10.143832_pt1 | contig 143809 bp, 155 predicted proteins | sample MGYA00242597_ERZ504763 | MGnify/ENA primary metagenome ERZ504763 (study PRJEB26092, sample SAMD00036359) | human gut metagenome | host: Homo sapiens | study: EMG produced TPA metagenomics assembly of... | reverse complement strand
ACTTTTAATCAAGTTGTCCGGGGTTCGAATCCCCGATGCTTCACTATGTGGAACCCTTTCGAGGGTTCTTTTTTTTTTTGTTCTGCATATCCCAAATTGGTCCGGTGGACCAATTTTGATTATGTTTATCTTAAGGTTACGGCGAAAATCTTGCAAAAGAGCAGGAAATGTACTATGCTTTGAAAGAATAAAAAAGAACGGAGGAATCTAGTTTAATGGCACAAAAAAAGAAAAAACAAAAGACGAAGAACGCCAGTTTCAGCAAGGAAAGTGATTTTAAAGTGTTCTGCTTGTTATCATTATCGGATTGATTGGCGTGCTTGGATATCAGATGCAGAAGAACGAGAAAAAACAGACGGATGGAAACGCAAGTGCATCCTCTTCGGTTTCGTCATCCTCTCTTGCTGGGGACAGTTCAGAGCCGATATCGGATTCCAGCCCGGAGGAGGAGATTACACCGATGCCTGAGCCGGTACAGCAGATTTCGTCAGATGGTCTGAACAGTCAGCATGCCCTGCTGGTGCGGGAAAGCGATCTGGCTGAGATGATGAATCTGGGCGGAGATGAGAGAATTTATCCGGCGTCGATGACAAAGATTATGACAGCGCTGCTTACCATTGAAAATCTTCCGGATCTGAACGAGACGATTACGGTTCCGGAGGACATCTTCGAGGAACTGACGGCACAGGATGCGTCGGTAGCGGGATTTAATCCGTACGAACAGCCGACGGTTCGTGATCTTCTCTATGGTGTGCTGCTGCCATCCGGCGCAGATGCATGTGAGACATTGGCGAGAGCAGTCGGCGGATCGGAAGAAGGTTTTGTGGCCATGATGAACCAGAAAGCAGAAGAACTGGGACTTACCAATACGCATTTTGAGAACTGCACGGGACTACATAACGACAACCATTATTCTACCTGCCGTGATATTGCGGTGCTGATGAGTGAGTGTCTGAAGAGTGATACGTTTCGCGAGATCGTGACGAGGGAGGTTTACACAACGGAGGCTACCGCATCACACCCGGAGGGAATTACGCTGTATGATACGATGCTCCACCGGTTTACCAGCTATGAGATGAGTACGACACTGGAGAACGGGGCAGTCATTGAAGGCGGAAAGACCGGATTTACCGATGAGGCGGGTCAGTGCCTGGTCAGCTTTGCAGAATATGGAGGCGAAGAGTACATACTTGTTACGGCAGAGGCCATGACGGATTCGGGATCTGCGGTGGACAGCATCGCGGATGCGAGTACGGTGTATGGAAGATTACAGTAAATACAGGTGAAAGCGAGAGCTGGAAACGGGAGAAAATTCCCGGTTCCGGCTCTTTTTTTTACGTGAAGCAAGTCGAGAAAATAAGGTGTGGATAACATTGGGGATGTTTTGCACGGAATGCGCAGAAAAGAATTATGTTTTCCACAAAAGAAAGAAGCGCAGGGGAAAAATTGTGGATAACGGAAAGGAAAAATCCAGTTTTTGTGTATAGATCGCGCCGGATGGGAAATACTGCTTACTGTAGAAAAGCAGGAGGAGAGCGAGAAATCGAAAAACGCCTCTGAAATGCTTAAAAAGATATCAGCAGAGGTGGTAAGAATATGAAAAGAGACAAGTTGAGAATCGGCGTGATCACAGCGGCACTGGCAATGATGATTGCAGGCGGAGTGCTGACCTGGCAGCAGGATGCGAGAAACGGTAAGGCAGATCAGGCGAAACAGGGAGAGACGGCACAGCTTACAGAGGACGAAAGCACCGGAACTACAGAACAGCAGACGGAGGAGACGGCGGGAGATGCAGACGGAACGCGTGCCGTACAGGATCAGGCAGATGATGTGGAAAACAGTCTGGAACAGGTGCCGGAAATGGAAGCGGCGTGTGAAGAAGAGGCGGCGGGAAATCCAGAAGCAGATGCAGAGACGGCTCAGAATACACCGGAAGAATCAGATGGGAATACAGAAAGACAGGACGCGCAGGCGGTAAACGGAACAGCGGCGGATCAGAACGGAGAAACAGGATCAGGAGAAACAGCGGCGAATGAAGAAACGAGTGCAGCATCCGGAACTGTGGATTCTGCAGAAAATCAGGAAACGGCAGTTGAGACAGCAGGGGCTGCACAGGATCTGATGTTCAGCGAAGCGACAATCATGGAACTGCCGGTTACTGGAACAGTTCTGATTCCGTATAACATGGAAAATACCGTTTATTTCCCGACACTGGATCTTTACCAGTGCAATCCAGGCGTTGTTTTCTCGGCGGCAGAAGGAACTCCGGTTCTGGCGGCAGCGGACGGAGAAGTTGTGAGTGTGGAAAATGATGCAAGAACCGGCCTCACCGTCACCATGAATCTTGGAAATGGATACGAAGCCATCTACGGACAGCTCACAGACGTTTCCCTCGAGGCAGGCCAGAAAGTTCAGAAAGCAGCACGGATCGGAGCAGTTGCAGCACCGACGAAATATTATGTAAAAGAGGGAAGCAATCTTTTCTTTGAGATGAAAAAAGATGGAAAAGCCATTGATCCTATGGTATATCTCCCGGCAATTTCGGAATAAAAAAGAGGACCTGCACGAAATGGGATGCGGGAAAGTATTATAAAGTGTAGGATTCGCAATCGAATCTTTTTTACAGGTTTTGAATACAAAAAAGGCGGCGCAGACCGCGGATGGTAAAATACCGTTTTTCGATTGCTTTTTATAAAAAAGGCTGGCTGAAAACAGTCAGCTTTACATATAACAAACAGGATTGTTTTGATATAGAAAAAGGGCGGAATAAAAGGAAAGTAACCGGTTACAGAAAATGTGAAAGTTTGTCATTTTAGGGGTTTCGTTTTTGAATGTTATCGGTTAAAATAGATGTAGTGGACAGATCCTGAAAACAAGGAGGATTAGAAAAATATGGAGCTTTTATTTATGGACGGTGTTCAAAGAAGCAATCTGGGGTGGAACAAAGTTAAGAGACGTATTTGATTACGAAATTCCGAGCGATACAACCGGCGAGTGCTGGGCGATCAGCGGACATGCCAACGGAATGAGCCATGTGGCAGGCGGAAGATTTGATGGAAAAACATTAGGTGAGCTCTGGAAAGAGGAGCCGGAAATTTTCGGAAATTACCCGGGAAGCCAGGTTCCGCTGCTGATCAAGATCATTGATGCAAAAAATGATCTGAGCATCCAGGTTCATCCAGATGATGCTTATGCAGGAGAGCATGAGAATGGATCTCTTGGAAAGACCGAGTGCTGGTACGTGCTGGACTGCGAACCGGGTACAGAAATTGTTATCGGACACAATGCAAAAGACAAGGCAGAAGTGGAGAAAATGATCCGCAATCATGAGTGGAGCGATTTCATCCGCAAAGTGCCGGTACATAAGGGAGATTTCTTCCAGATCAATCCGGGATGCGTACATGCCATCAAAGGCGGCACACTGATTCTGGAGACACAGCAGAGCAGCGATATCACCTATCGTGTATACGATTATGACAGACTGCAGAACGGCAAACCGAGACAGCTTCATGTAGAGCAGAGTATCGATGTTATCGAGGCTCCGTTTAAACCGGCAGATATCGATACCTTTACAGAGGAAATCCCGGGCGCGGTACATACCCATTTTGTAACATGCAAGTTCTACTCTGTAGATAAATACGACATCGACGGTGTATTCACCTTAGATGCGAAAAAATATTATACTAATGTAAGTGTAATCGCCGGAGAGGGTACTGTAAACGGTATTCCGGTTAAGAAAGGTACTCACTTTATTATACCGGCTAATTTTAATGGATGCAGATTTGAAGGAAAACTTTCTGTAATCTGCTCAAATCCAGAAGCATAAGAGAGGAGAAAAACACAATGAGACTTGGAGCATTAGAAGCAGGCGGAACAAAGATGGTCTGCGCAATTGGAAACGCAAATGGAGAAATTTATGAGAGAATTTCTATCCCGACCGAGACACCGGAAATTACCGTTCCGAAAATGATTGAGTATTTCAAAGAGAAGGACATTCAGGCACTGGGAATCGGTTGCTTTGGACCGATCGACCTGAACAGAAAATCCGAAACATATGGTTACATTACCACAACTCCCAAATTAGCATGGAAGAACTACAACATCGTAGGCGCTTTCGCAGATGCACTGGACATCCCGGTTGGATTTGATACCGATGTAAACGGTTCTGCACTGGGTGAGGCTACCTGGGGAATCACAAAAGGTCTGGACAACAGCATTTACATCACCATCGGAACGGGCGTTGGAATGGGAATTATTTCCAATGGCAAGCTGTTGCACGGCATGCTTCATCCGGAAGCGGACACGTTCTGCTGACCAGACATCCGAAAGATACTTACGGCGGAAAATGCCCGTATCACAGCAACTGCCTGGAAGGCCTTGCTGCAGGTCCTGCCATTGAAGCACGCTGGGGCAAAAAAGGTATTGAGCTGGCAGACAAAAAAGAGGTATGGGAGCTTGAGGCTTACTATATCGGACAGGCACTTGTAGACTGCATCATGCTGCTCTCCCCGCAGAGAATCGTTTTGGGCGGAGGCGTTATGCATCAGGAGCATATGATGCCGCTCGTAAGAGAAGAAGTAAAGAAACAGCTGAACGGATATCTTGTAACAAAAGAACTCGAGGATCTCGACAGCTACATTGTACTTCCAAGTCTGAACGACAATCAGGGTATCATGGGTGCGCTGAAACTGGCTGTAGATGAGCTGGCAATGCAGTAAGGTGCAGGAACATCCGAAAAATTTCACTTACATCGTGGAATGCAGCGATGGAACACTTTACACCGGCTGGACCAACAATCTTGAGCACCGCGTCGAGGCACACAATGTGGGAAAAGGTGCCAAATACACCAAAAGCCGGAGACCGGTAAAACTGGTGTATTTTGAAACGTATTCCTCCAAAGAAGAGGCGATGCGGCGGGAGTGGGAGATTAAACAGCTTTCGCGGACAGAGAAATGGAAGCTGATCAAGGCGAAATAAGAATCAAAAACAGACTTTTCGAACAGACACAACAATGTGTGGATGCGGAAAGTCTGTTTTTTGTGAAAATGTGTCGAACGATTCCGGAAGAAACCAGATATTTTGACTTGCAAAATAATTTCATCCTGTTATAATAAAAGAAACGGCAACAAGTAGTAATAAAAACCATGTGATACAGTAATTGAAATAAAACAACGTTTCTGACAGGAAAGGAGTGGGCAGAATGAAGTATATCAGAAAAAATGGAATCAAGGATCCTGGCAGTGCGATTACACATGGGACTGCGCTGATCCTAGCGGTGGTGGGAACGCTGCCGTTGCTTTTGAAGGCGGCGCGGGAGCCGGATCATCTGCATGTGGTCGCAATGGCAGTGTTTATGCTGAGTATGATTTTGCTGTATCTGGCGAGCACCGTGTATCACACGTTTGATGTAAACGGGAAGGTGAACCGTCGACTGAAAAGTTTGATCATATGATGATTTCAGTGCTGATTGCGGGAAGCTACACACCGATCTGCCTGATTGCACTGCATGGACGGACGGGAATTGCACTCTGTGCACTGGTGTGGGCGGCAGCGATTGGCGGGATTCTCGTCAAGGCATTCTGGATCAACTGTCCGAAGTGGTTTTCTTCGGTGCTGTATATCGCAATGGGCTGGCTGTGCGTTCTGGCGTTTCATCCGCTGTTTCTGGCCCTCTCGCGGCCGGCGTTTGGATGGCTGCTGGCCGGCGGAATTATTTATACAGTCGGCGGGGTGATTTACTCCTTAAAAATGCCGGTGTTTAATGCAAAACATAAAAAGTTCGGAACACATGAAATTTTTCATCTGTTTGTGATGGGTGGAAGCTTCTGTCATTTTATTGTGATGTACTATTTTGTGGCGGCGATGCCGGTATAAAATAACAGTGGCGGCTGTACCGGGAAAGAAAAATCCGGTACAGCCGCTGCTTTATGTTTACGTGTCATGGGGGTAAAATCTGTGATGCTGCAAAACCCCTGGAAAATGCTGTTATAACAACGTGAACAGTCACTTTAGTTCAGTTTAATATTTTTAAACAGCGATCCCAGTGTCGTTGTCACTTCCTCTGTCTCCGGGAGTTCGATGGTTTCTTCCTGAATTTCTTCGGCGGCAACATCGTCGAGTGCCTTCATGGAGAGACTGAGTTTGCCGTCTTTGATGGCAATGACTTTTACTTTGACTTTATCGCCGACTGCCAGAACTGCGGACGGATGTTTGATGCGTTTGGCGCAGATCTGGGAGATGTGGACGAGGCCGGAGAGGCCGTTTCCGAGGCTGATGAAGGCGCCGTATGGCTGCAGGCTCTCAACGGTTCCTTCGGTGACGAGGCCGACTTCTACGTTGGAGATTTTCTCTTTGCGCTCTTCGTCTGCTTTCTCGCGGAGAATTTCGCGGGCGGAGAGGATCAGGCGGTCTTTTTCTTTGTCGAGGTCAAAAACCTGTACCTGAATGTCTTTGTTTAAGTATTCATTCAGATCTTCCACGTAGTTCAGGGAGAGTTTGGAAGCCGGGATGAAGCCGCGGATTCCTTCGACGTAAGCGATAACACCGGCGTTTACGATTCCTTTGACTTTTACATCCAGTACGGTTTTCTCTTCTTTGTACTGTGCGAGTTTTTCCCATGCGAGGATATCGTTTGCCTCTGCGCGGGAGAGAAGAATGTTGCCGTGGCCGTCGTCTTTGCGGATCACGGTTGCGGTGATTTCGTCACCGACCTGAACAGCGTCTTTTAAGGAGAAGCCAGGCTCGTTGCTGAAGTCCTCGGCGCGGATGACGCCCTCTGCGTAGTATTTCAGATCGAGAATCACCTCTTTTTCATCTACGGAGATGACGGTTCCGGTGAGCATGTCGCCTTCCTCAATTTTTTTGAAGGAAGCTTCCAGCTCTGCGGAGAAGTCATCCATGGTTAATTTTTCTTCTGACATAATGAAACACCCCTTTTTCGTAAGAATAACAGGAAAACGAGAGGAAAATTGTGGATTTATGAAAAAATCGGGTTCAATTTTGCACGTTTTCTATCTGCGTTTATCTTAACATAAAAGATTTTCTTTGACCAGATGAAAAAGGATGGTAATATGTGTGTAGTCGTTACCAAAATTACTGAGACGCGCACTTGCTGCGCGGCTGCAGGAGAAAGTGATTCAGGTGGCCGCCCGGAACTTCGCGGAGCAATTTGCATGTGCAGGGCGGCGGTTACTGGTCACGAAGTGAGCAGTAACTGTAGTCGTTACAAAAAAAGAAGTAAAACTACCGGGACGAACTTACTGTATACCACAAACATACAGAAGGGAGGAGTACTATTATGAAATCAAATTCAAGAGTTTATGTAATTGGACATAAAAATCCGGATACGGATTCGATCTGTTCGGCGATTGCCTATGCGGATATCAAGAACAGGACAGATAAAACCAAAACCTACATGGCGCGGCGTGCCGGTCAGATCAATGAGGAGACCGAGTATGTACTGAAGCGCTTTGGCGTGCGCGCACCGGGGTATCTGCCGAATGCGGGAACGCAGGTAAAGGAAATTGAAATCCATGAGGTGCCGAGCGTACCGGGCACGATTTCCGTGAAGAAAGCGTATTCCATGATGAAAAACAACAACGTGGTCACACTGCCGATTACTTCGCCGGACAATGATCTGCAGGGCGTGATTACGGTCAGTGATATCGCAGAATCCTATATGGATTCTTATGACAGCCATGTCATGTCACTGGCAAGGACGCAATACCGCAGTATCGCGGATACGTTGGATGGTTCGGTTATTGTCGGAAATGAACATGGTTATTTTATCCGCGGAAAAGTCGTTGTCGGCGCATTCCATCCGGATACGATGGAGAACTACATCGAAAAAGATGACCTTGTCATTCTCGGAAACCGTGCGGAGGACCAGCTCTGTGCAATCGAGATGGATGCAAGCTGCATTATCGTCGGACTTGGCGCAAAGGTGACGAAAACGATTCAGAAATTTGCAGAGGAAAAATGCTGTGTGATCATCAGCAGTCCGCATGACACGTATACGATTGCGCGTCTGATTAACCAGAGTATTCCGGTCAAATATCTGATGCGCAGAAGCAATCTGATCACGTTCAACACCGAAGATTTCCTCGATGATATCAAAGAAGTTATGAAAAATCAGAGACACCGCGATTTCCCGATTCTGAACAAGAAAGGAAAATATGTGGGAACGATTTCCCGTCGGAACCTGATCGGAAATGCAGGAAAGAAACTGATTCTCGTCGATCACAATGAGGAATCACAGGCGGTCGATAACGTCAAAGAGGCGGAGATTCTCGAGATCATCGACCATCATCGTCTGGGATCACTTGAGACGATGGCGCCGGTTATGTTCCGCAATGAGCCGGTGGGCTGCACGGGAACGATTATGTATGAAATTTATAAGGAAAAAGAGCTGGAGATCGCGCCGAACATCGCAGGACTGCTCTGCGCAGCCATCATTTCCGATACGCTGATGTTCCGGTCGCCGACGTGTACGTTTCTTGACAAAGCGGCAGCAGAGGCACTGGCGGACATTGCAGGCATCAGCATTCCGGAGTTTGCATCCGAAATGTTCCGTGCAGGAAGCAACCTGAAAGATAAATCACCGGAAGAAATTTTCTACCAGGATTTCAAAAAATTCATCATGGGCGATGTTACGTTTGGTGTCGGCCAGATTACATCCCTCGATGCGGGCGAGCTGGAATCCATCAAGGAACAGCTTCTGCCGCAGATGGAAAGCGAGTGCGGAAAACACGGCATCGAGATGGTATTCTTTATGCTGACCAATATTATAGAAGAATCTACAGAGCTTCTGTATTATGGAAGCGGGGCAAAGGAAGTCATCGAAAAAGCTTTTGAAGATCTTCCGGTCAACGAGGTCAGCTGCGAGCTGAAGGGTGTTGTATCGAGAAAGAAACAGCTGATTCCGGCATTTATGATGGCGCTGCAGAATCAGTAAAAACAGAAAAAATAAAAAAGCGTGGTTCCGGGCCTGAAAACAGATCCGGGGCACGCTTTTTTCGGTCATAAAAGAGTGAAAAAGAGGAAAGGAAAGAAATAAGAATGGGAAAACAGACATGGAAAGCGGGAAATATGCTGTATCCGCTGCCGGCGGTCATGGTGTCGGTGCGCGGAAAGAACGGGGAGGACAACATCATCACCGTTGCCTGGGCCGGCACGGTGTGTACGAATCCTCCGATGGTATCGATCTCGGTGCGGCCGGAACGCTACAGCTATCAGATGATCAAAGAGAGCGGTGCGTTCGTCATCAACCTGACGACGGAGGACCTCTGCTATGCGACCGACTACTGCGGCGTGCGCTCGGGAAGAGATGTGGATAAGTTCAAAGAGATGAAACTGACGAAAGTCGAGGCGGAGGAGATTTCCGCACCGATGATCGGGGAGTCGCCGGTTAATATCGAGTGTAAAGTGGAGCAGGTGCTCGAACTGGGCTCGCATCACATGTTTCTTGCAAAAGTTGTGGCTGTCCATGCGGATGAGGCATACATGGATGAGCGCGGCCGCTTCGATCTGAACCGCGCGAAACCGATTGTGTATTCCCACGGAGAGTACTTTGGAATCGGGAAAAAGCAGGGAACCTTTGGCTGGAGCGTGAAGAAAAAATCGAAAACACCTAATATAAAAACAAAAAACCGCAGCTAATCTTTATTTTCTAAAGAATCAGCACGCGAAATTTTATAGTACTTTCGGTAAAAATATACAAAATCGACAAAAATACTGGGTAAATATTAGAAAACGCTACAAAATCATGATTTATTAGGAATTTTTTGCGTGAAATATTGCAAAAACCGGATATTTTATGCTATAATATCAACCAATCGTTGACCTTATAAAATTAAGTGTTCCGGAGGACGGGAGAATCCACCGGAGACGCGAGAGAGTGCGGAAATGATTTTCTCCACGCTTTAAGGCTGATGAGAACCGCAGATGGATCTTTTAAAGAAATCTTTCTGCACTACATTAAGGGAGAAATTTCAAGGAGGAAACTAACATGTCATACGTAGATGAGGTTATTGAGTCCGTAGTTGCAAAAAACCCAGCTGAGCCGGAATTCCATCAGGCAGTCAAAGAGGTTCTGGAATCTCTTCGCCCTGTTATTGAAGCAAACGAGGAAAAATACAGAAAAGTCGCTCTTCTGGAGAGAATGGTAGAGCCAGAGCGTCAGATCAAATTCCGTGTGCCGTGGGTAGACGATAAAGGACAGGCTCATGTAAACACCGGATATCGTGTACAGTTTAACAGTGCAATCGGACCTTACAAAGGAGGAATCCGTCTGCATCCTTCTGTAAATATTGGTATTATCAAATTCCTGGGATTCGAGCAGGTATTCAAAAACTCACTGACCAGCCTTCCGATCGGCGGAGGTAAAGGTGGTTCTGACTTCGATCCGAAAGGAAAATCTGACAGAGAGATCATGCATTCTGCCAGAGCTTTATGACAGAGCTTTGCAAATATATCGGCGCAGACACCGACGTACCGGCTGGTGACATCGGAACAGGCGCAAGAGAGATCGGCTTCATGTTCGGACAGTACAAGAGAATCCGCGGCGTATACGAAGGCGTTCTGACTGGTAAAGGTTTAAGCTACGGCGGATCTTTAGCAAGAACAGAGGCTACCGGATACGGACTGCTGTACCTGACCCAGGAGCTGCTGAAACTGAACGGCATCGACATCGCAGGCAAGACCGCTTGTGTATCCGGTTCCGGAAACGTTGCAATCTATGCAATCGAGAAAGCTACTCAGCTTGGTGTGAAAGTTCTCACCTGCTCTGACTCCAACGGATGGGTTTACGATCCAGACGGAATCGATGTAGCTGCATTAAAAGAGATCAAAGAAGTAAATCGTGCCCGTCTGACCGAGTACAAGAAATATCGTCCAAACTCTGAGTACCACGAAGGACGCGGCGTATGGGTTGTAAAAGCAGACCTTGCTCTTCCTTGCGCAACTCAGAACGAGCTGCTGCTTGAGGATGCAAAAGCACTTGTTGAGAACGGATGCACTGCAGTATGCGAGGGCGCTAACATGCCTACTACTCTGGAAGCAACCAAATATCTGCAGGAGCACGGCGTAATCTTCGCACCTGGAAAAGCTGCAAATGCAGGTGGTGTTGCAACATCCGCACTCGAGATGTCCCAGAACTCCGAGCGTCTGTCCTGGACCTTCGATGAAGTTGATGCAAAACTGAAAAATATCATGATCAACATCACACACAACATGGTTGATGCTGCAAAACGTTACGGCCATGAGGGCGACTATGTTATGGGCGCTAACATCGCAGGCTTTGAGAAAGTAGCTGACGCTATGATGGCTCAGGGAATCTGCTAATCTGATTTTGAGAAATCCAAAGGGATCTCCGGTTAAGACCGGGGGTCCCTTTTTGCATAAAAGATAGAAGAAACACAGAAAAATAACGAAAATTACAGTGTACAAAAAACATTACATTTTGCAACGAGACTAGACAGAAGAAATAGACTTTCACGCGGTACCGTGTGAATAAAACGACAGAATATGCGAGTAAGTTGTATTATTATGCATGAATGCAATATACAGGTAAGATAAAAACGTAAGAAAAACGTAAGAAAAAAGATGTTTTATGTTCAGAAATAGAGCGTATAGTAAACAAAAATAATGCAAAAATAATGAAAAGCAGAAGTTGACAAGAGCTTGCGTGAGAAATATAATTATTTATGTATTGATAAAGAACTTGTTTGCATTAATATGTAATGAATTTGCATACAGGGAAGAGGAAGAGAAGATGACATTAAAAGATTGCTACATGCAGATGGGAGCAGATTACGAGGAAACCGTTCAGCGGCTTCGCAGTGAATCTCTAATTCAGCGGATCATTTTAAAATTTCCGCAGGATCCGAGCTATCAGGAGCTTTGCCAGGCACTGGCGGACGGAAATATTGAGGTTGCATTCCGTGCAGCTCATACATTAAAAGGCGTGTGCCAGAATCTTGGTTTTAAAAATCTGTACGAGCCAAGCGCCGAGCTGACCGAGCGGTTAAGACCGCTGCAGGAGACCGAGACGGATGATCTGATGCAGAAGGTGACGGAAGAATATAACCGCACCGTAAAAGCGATTGAGGATTTCCAGAACGCTTAAATTGAAGGAAGAAAACAAGGAGGCATTGATCTGTGAGATGAGGAACACAGACCGGTGTCTCCTTTTTATGGAATTCTGTACAAGATGCGGGTTGACGGGAAAAAAGAAACATGATAATCTTTTTACATAAAAGCACAGCTTATGAAGAAGACTTGTTTAAAAAGAAAAACTTATAAGTATCTATAAGAAAAAACAAGGACGCTTTGCCGGAAAAATTCCGGCTGTGCAGGGCATATTCCATACCGAAAGGCAAGGCAGCCCAAATCTACAAAAGCAGGAGAAAAGCAATGAAAAAAGAAAAAAGTTCAGCTATGGGAACCCCGTACACCTTTGAAGGACGGATTCCGCTGAAGCAGGCGATTCCGCTTGGATTGCAGCATGTAATGGCGATGTTCGTAGGAAACCTCACCCCGCTTCTGATCATCATGGGAGCGTGCGGTCTGACGGCGGATGCGGGCTACGGTGCACTTCGTACGGCTCTTTTGCAGAATGCAATGACAGTAGCCGGTATTGTAACACTGGTACAGATGTTTTCGATTGGACCGATCGGCGGTAAAGTGCCGATTGTTATGGGTACATCTTCTGGATTCCTCGGCGTATTCAAGAGCGTGACAGCGTGCTGGGACAGGGCGCGCTGACGTACGGCGCTATCCTTGGTGCGACAATTGTCGGCGGTCTGTTTGAGGGCGTGCTTGGCGTCTGTTTAAAGCCGCTTCGTAAATTTTTCCCGTCGGTTGTTACCGGCTGCGTCGTTATGGCGATCGGTCTTTCGCTGATTCCGGTTGGAATCAATTATCTCTGCGGCGGTTCCGGAACGAACGATTACGGTTCCATACAGAACCTGTTCCTTGGCATGGTCGTTCTGATTGTAACGCTGGCACTGAAGCACTTTACAAATCCGAAGGGAATCTTAAGTACGGCTTCAATTCTGATCGGTATTTTAGTCGGCTACGTGGTAGCTATTATTATGACCATGGTTCTGCCGCATACCGGAACGGCGGTTCTTGAGGATGGAAGCACTGTTTCCTATACATATTCCTGGGTTGTCAATTTCCAGCAGGTAAAAGATGCGTCCTGGTTCGCGCTCCCTGGTATTGCAGGCTTTGGAAAACTGGCTGAGGTAAAACCAGTCTTCCGTGTGGAGGCAATTCTCCCGGTAGCGATCATGTTCATCGTAACAACCGTTGAGACGGTCGGCGATATCTGCGCCTGCGTAGAGAGCGGTATGGACCGCGAGGCAACCGATTCTGAGCTTTCCGGCGGTATCATCTGCGACGGTCTCGGATCCAGCTTTGCAGCAGCACTTGGCGTTCTCCCGAATACTTCTTTTGCACAGAACGTCGGCATTATTTCGATGACAAAAATCGTAAACCGTATGGCACTTTCCTGCGGAGCCATTTTCCTGATCCTCTGCGGACTCTGCCCGAAGATTGCAGCATTTGTATCCATTATGCCGCAGTCCGTACTCGGCGGTGCAGCCGTTATGATGTTTGCGTCAATTCTGGTTTCCGGTATCCAGCTCATCACAAAAGAGCCGATTACGAGCCGTGAGATCACGATCGTTTCTGTTGCACTGGGTCTTGGCTACGGCCTTGGTTCCACAGCGGGAGCAACTTCTGAGCTTCCTTATTATATCCAGCTGATTTTCGGCGGCTCCGGTATTGTTCCGGCAGCTGTTGCGGCGATTGTACTGAATATTATTATTCCAAAAGAGAAGAAAAAAGCAGAATAAAGAACAAAAAAGAAAAAGAACCTCTTATGTTTCCGGAAAGAAGTATTTCCGGGGAGAGATAAGAGGTTCTTTTTTATTGTGCTGCCCGGCATTCGGAGGGAACTGCCGGTAGAAGGCTCTGCAGGTAAAATGTCTGAAAATACGAGAAATATACAAAATGACGGAAAAAGCACAAAAAATCCGTCAATAGATAAAAGAATAACGAAAAAGAAAAAGTCAAGATTGACTATAAATTTTAAAATAGTGTACAAAATCGACAATATGAATTAAAAAAACGAAATAAATTGTGAAAAACACATAAAAAATGCTTGTCAAAACGGGTGGAAGAGAGGTATAATCATTGCATAAAAAGTGTGACGAAAATGTGAAAGTTTTAGGCAAAACGTATGATTAAAAACAATGGATTCTTCGTAAGCCTGGACAAAAGCAACAACGGAGCACGCAAAAAGAACGTAAATCACAAGGAGGACACCAAATGAAAAAGAAAGTAATTTCTGCATTACTGGCAAGCACCATGATCGTAAGCCTGGTAGCATGTGGCAGCACTGGTTCTGGCTGGTTCTGTTCCGGTATTCAACGTACTCCTGATGATGAACTTCTTCCGCGGCATCCCGGGAGACCTCGAGGAGGCAGCCCGTGTAGACGGCGCCGGCCCGTGGCGTATCCTGTGGCAGATTGTAGTTCCGTGTTCCAAACCGGTTATCGCAACCATCGTCCTGTTTACATCCGTTGGTTACTGGAACGAGTATTTCCAGGGCCTGGTATTAATGAACAAAGAGACGAACTATCCGTTACAGACCTACATCCGTCAGATCTCCGTTCAGATCCCGGTAGGCGTAACCCTGACTGCAGAGCAGTATCAGCAGTTAGCACAGAACTCTAACAAATCACTGGAGGCAGCAAAGGTATTTATCGCCCTTGTTCCTATGCTGATTGTATATCCGTTCCTGCAGAAATACTTCGTAACCGGTATTACACTGGGAGCAGTAAAAGAATAAGAGAAAACGCAGAAAAAGCGGCTTCTGAATCGAAACAGGAAGCCGCTTTTTGCGCTTTTTTCTTGCGTCCGGGGAGAAAACAGCGTAAGATAAAAAGGTATTGAGGTGAAAAACAAAATGTTTCTGGAGGGGATTTTATCATGAAAATACTTACATTCGGAGAACTGATGCTGCGTTTAAAAACACCGGAGCATCTGAAAATACTGCAGGCAGATACCTTTGAAGCCAGTTACGGCGGCGCGGAGGCGAACGTCGCAGTTTCTCTGGCAACACTCGGGAACGATGTTTCCTACGTGACAAAAGTGCCGGAGCACCAGGTCGGACAGGCGGCCATCAATGAAATCCGCCGGTTCGGTGTGGATACGACCCGTGTTCTGCGGGGCGGCGGCCGCGTCGGTATTTACTATTTTGAAAAGGGAACCAACATCCGACCGACGAGTGTGGTTTATGACCGCGCCTACAGCGCGATCGCGATGGCAGAAGCGGAGGAGTTTGACTGGGAAAAACTGCTCGAGGGCGTGGATCTCTTTTATTTCTCCGGTATCACGCCGGCCATCAGCTGCGAGATCGAAAAGACGCTGGAGAGCGCTCTTATGCTCTGCAAAGAGAAAAAAATCCAGGTGGTATGTGATCTCAACTACCGCGGAAAAATGTGGTCAGCAAAGGACGCACAGCGCGTCATGCGCCGTCTGATGTCTTACGTGGATGTCTGCATTGCAAATGATGAGGACTTTGAATCATCGCTTGGCATTCCGGCGTATGATGGAGATATGTCGCGCGGCATTGAACAGATCGAGTCTTACAAAGAGGGCATGCTGGAAATTCAGAAACAGTTCCCGAACTGTAAAGCAGTTGCGAGCGTGCTGCGCAATCTCTACACCGTGGAGGACGGCGACTGGATGGGAATTTACCTGAAAGACGGAAAATTCTATGAGAGCCGGTTCACAAAGTACACAGCTTTGAGGCAGTCGGAGCCGGTGATGCGTTTGGTGCAGGACTGATTCACGCGATGGCGCATGATTTTGCGCCGCAGAGAACCATCGATTTTGCGATTTCTGCAAGCGTCTTAAAGCTGATGATTCAGCACGATGCCAACGTGGTCAGCGAAAAAGAGATTGAGCAGATCATGAAGCAGGGCGGAACAAATCTGCAGAGATAGAGGAAACAAAAAGATTCCGAAAGTACATACAGGACAGCAGGAGGAATAAAACTTGAAGAAACGGAATATTATATTAATAGGAATGCCGGGAGCCGGCAAAAGCAGCGTTGGCGTTATCCTTGCAAAGGCTTTGGGGTATGAGTTTATTGATACGGATCTTGTGATTCAGCATCGGGAGAAACGTCTTCTGCGCGAGATTATTGCAGATGAGGGAAATGAAGGCTTTCTTGCGATTGAGAATGAGGTCAATGCGACTCTGGAAGCCGATGAAAGCGTCATTGCACCGGGCGGCAGCGCTATTTACGGAAAAGAGGCGATGGAGCATTTTAAAGAGATTGGAATAATCGTTTACCTGAAGCTGTCGTATGAGGATCTGGCAAAGCGTCTTGGAAACCTGAAGGGACGCGGCGTTGTGCTGAAAGAGGGTCAGACGCTGAAGGATCTCTACGATGAGAGAAGTAAATTATATGAGCAGTATGCCGAGATTACAGTTGACGAGAGCGGAAGGGATATCCAGGGTACGATCCTGGCGCTCCGCGAGCAGATCGGCATGTAAAACAGAATTGGTGGAATATTCAGGGAAATTTTGAAAACATACGATTATATCATAATAAGGGAAATGTTCTGATAGTTAGAAATTACATATAATGTTTCTCTGAATATTCCTGACCGGAAACGATGGAAAAAGACGGAAATAGCACAGAATGTATTAAAATTGATTTACAAAGTATTAGATTTGAGTTAAGATAAGGGGAGACTGAAAAATAACTGCGGGGAGCAGTGCGTTTCAGCGTATCTGGAGTGTGTAAAAAACAGGAAAAAGACTTTGATTCGTTAGATATTGGATAAAACACACTCGTTAAGTATGAGAAAGAAAATTTGAGGTGAATATATGGAACAGTATGTCATCAGAGGTGGAAATCCTCTTGTGGGCGAAGTGGAAATCGGGGGAGCAAAAAACGCGGCGCTTGCAATTCTTACGGCAGCAACGATGACCGATGAGACGGTCCTGATCGAAAACCTGCCGGATGTCAGTGATATTAATGTACTTCTGGAAGCAATCGCAGAGATCGGAGCCACCGTGGACCGCATCGACCGCCATACCGTGCGGATCAATGCAGCAACCATCGGAGATCTGAGCGTTGATTATGAATATATCAAAAAAATCCGTGCGTCTTATTATCTTTTAGGCGCGTTGCTTGGAAAATACAAAAGAGCGGAAGTTCCGCTTCCGGGCGGATGTAACATTGGAAGCCGTCCGATCGACCAGCATTTAAAGGGATTCCGCGCACTCGGTGCTGAGGTAAGCATCCGTCATGGCGCAATCGTGGCAAGTGCGGCAGATCTGCATGGAAGCCACATTTTCCTGGATATGGTTTCCGTTGGAGCCACCATCAACATCATGATGGCAGCTTCGATGGCAAGAGGAAATACAACGATTGAGAATGCAGCGAAAGAGCCGCACGTTGTCGATGTGGCGAACTTCCTGAACAGCATGGGAGCCAACATCAAAGGAGCAGGAACCGATGTGATCCGGATCAAGGGTGTCGATACCCTGCACGGAACCAGCTATGCGGTCGTACCGGATATGATCGAGGCAGGTACGTATATGTTTGCAGCAGCAGCTACAAAGGGCGATGTGCTGATTAAAAACGTGATTCCAAAACATCTGGAAGCAACAACCGCAAAGCTCGAGGAGATTGGCTGCGACGTAGAAGAGTTTGACGATTCCATCCGTGTGAGCGCAAGCAAACGTCTGGCAGAACACACGTAAAGACACAGCCGTATCCGGGATATCCGACCGATATGCAGCCGCAGATCGCGGTTACACTGGCGCTGGCAAACGGTACGAGTATTGTAACAGAGAGTATTTTTGAAAATCGCTTTAAGTATGCGGATGAGCTGGCACGTATGGGCGCCTGTATTAAAGTAGAAGGCAACACGGCGATCATCGACGGCGTAGAGAAATTTACCGGAGCAGAGGTTTCCGCACCGGATCTTCGCGCCGGAGCAGCACTTGTTATTGCAGGTCTTGCAGCAGAGGGTGTTACCGTGGTGGATGATATTGTATACATTCTGCGCGGATACGAGGACTTCGACGGAAAGCTCCGTGGACTCGGCGCTGAAATTGAGCGTGTGAATAATGCAAAGGACATCCAGAAATTCCGGTTAAGAGCGTAAAAACAGTATAAAACAAATGTTGACAAAAAGGACGGTGCAATAAAAGGTACCGTTCTTTTATTTTACCTTATTGCGAAGAAATTGGCTTAAATTTTACTACTATTATTTTCAAAGCTGAGGCGGTCAGTATTGGTAAAAAAAGATATTTAAAAATATACAAATTTATGATATGTTGAATACGAAAACGTTACCGATTATACATTTTGACTAAAAATAATAAAAACCAGAGAGGGACAATATATGTCTAATAAAGCAGAAACACAATATAATCCACAATGTGGGGAGCGAAGAACAATTTTTTCAGATGAGTATGATTTTCTCACAAAAATTGAATCAGTGTGTGCCAAAGAAGATGGAATACATTTTTTGGTACGTACATGGAAAGACCGTATAGCCACAGTTCGTATTACATTTTTGACACCATCGGTATTCAGATTTGTGATGGTGCCGGAGATGACTGCAAAAAGCCACAGACAGACGGTAGTCGAAGATGTACCTGAATCGGAGTTTGAAACAAAAAATGCAGAATTTACAGAAAATGAAGATCTGTATATATATGAAACAAATCAGTTAAGTCTTCATTTTTCAAAAAACTACTGGGAAATGTCCATCTATCAGAATGGAAAATTATTGACGAAAGAACAGGCTTTTGACACTAATGTCGATAACCGGTGGAAACAGCTTCCAACAGGATTTAGAGTAGATGCATCTGGAAAAAGTATAGCCTCATTTGAGCAGTTTGTATTATTCTCCGATGAGCAATTTTGGGGATTTGGAGAGAAGTTTACACATTTTAATAAACGTGGACAAAGAATAGAGTGTTGGCAAAAAGATGCATTGTCTACTAATACGGAGGATTCATATAAAAGTCATCCGTATTTTACAAGCAGCCGGGGATATTCCGTATTGTTAAATACATTTACGCGTTCATCATTTGATATGGGTGCTTCATCATGGATCAGTTATCAGATGGGCAGTGACGATCCTATTCTGGATTATATTTTCCTGGCAGAAGAAAGCAAAGACTATAAGAAGCTGTTGCAGCAGTATTTGCAGATTACAGGGCAGATACCTATGATTCCACAGTGGGCTTTTGGTTTCTGGATGTCAAAATGCTCTTATATGAGCCGTAAAGAAGTCGAGGATGTTGTTGCTGATGCTGAAAAATTTGGAATAGGTATCGATGTAATTCATATCGATGGCTGGCAGAGGCAGGATATGTCTGGTGTATGGGAATGGGATACAGAACGTTTCCCTGAACCGGAAGAAATGATTAAAGAATTAAATAAAAAGAACATACATTTAAGTCTTTGGAATTATCCGTACTTGCAGGAAGATTCGCCGGCATTTAAGGAACTGGCAGAACGTGGATTTTTATAAAAATAAAGAAGGGCATCCTGCAATGTTTAAAGCGACTGCAGATTCAGAGCTTTTGTGTGCTTGCTTTGATTTCACAAATCCGGAATTTCTGGCATGGTATGAGGAACGTGTGAAAAAATCGTCAGAATGGGTGTATCAGTGATAAAAACAGATTTCTCTGAAGCAGTACCTGAAGATGTTGTATTTTACAATGGCATGAGCGGGCGAGAAGGACATAATCTTCTGACGTATCTGTATGCAAAAAATATTTACACATGGATGAAAGAAATTTGCGACGAACGTGGGGAATTGCCAATGCTTTGGGGACGCAGTGGGTATGTGGGTTCTCATACGATCCCGGCAGCATGGGCAGGAGATTCTTCCAGTGATAAAGCAAGTCACAGTGCAATCCTTCAGGCCGGACTTGGGATGGCTATGTCTGGTGTATCTTTCTGGGGTTATGATCTTGGCGGATTTTATAACACAGGTTATATCGGAAATGAGGAACGTCCGAATATAGAAGATTACCTTTCCTCTGTGCAGATGGGATTGTGGATGCCATTATCCAGAGCGCACGGTAAAACACCGCGGGAACCATGGCAGTATGGAGATATGGCATTAAAAGAAGTAAAAAAATGGATTAACTTCAGACATCGACTTGTGCCATATCTTTATCACACCGCCTGCCAGAGTCATCAGTCTGGTATTCCAATGATTCGTCCGCTTGTGATGGAATATCCGAAAGATCCAATCGCAAAGACACAGAATCTGTCTTATATGCTTGGTGATGCATTGCTTATTTCACCCGGATTTGACAGAGATGAATATGAACTGTATCTTCCGGAAGGCCGGTGGCAGGATATTGAAAGTAAAGAAGTATATGAGGGAATGACATTTGTTCATATAGAAAACAAAGCTTTTGCTGATGGTGGTACATCTCTTCGGGTTTTCCAGAAAGAAGGAACAAGTATACCATTGTTTGCTCAAAAAGAAGTATTGCATGTGCCTGCACAACTATGGAAACAGGAAGATCTTGAATTTATGACATTTCAAAAAAAAGATGTTGATTAGCTATTGTGCACAAAATAGATGCATAAGAATGTGAAAAATGGATAAAAAGAAAAAAGCTGAAATCATAAGAACTGACTTGACAAAAGAGATTTATCTGTGCTATATTCAACTACAGTTGTAGTGTGTAACTCGATTTTTGGAGGCATTAACTATACATAACAGGAATTGTTTATGTGGGTTAGTGTCTCTTTTTTGTGCTCTGTTTTAGAAAAAAGAGTACAGACCGGCTAAAAAGATGCAAAACCGCAGAAACTTTTCTTGTAAAAAGTATAAACTACACAAGGAGTAAAAAAATGAAGGACAAAATTTTTAGTGTTCTGCAGCGAGTGGGAAGAAGCTTTATGCTCCCGATCGCAATTCTTCCGGTAGCCGGACTTTTACTGGGAATCGGAAGCTCATTTACCAATGCAACCACAATTGAAACGTACGGGCTGACAAGTTTGCTCGGCAACGGCACAATTCTTCATGCGCTGCTGGTGATCATGAACAAAGTAGGAAGTGCGGTGTTTGATAACCTGCCTCTGATTTTTGCGGTAGGTGTTGCAATTGGTATGGCAAAGAAGGAAAAAGAGGTTTCTGCCCTGTCAGCCGTTATTGCATATTTCGTTATGAATACAGCGATTAACGCAATGCTGACTATTACGGGTCAGATTCTGGAAAACGGAGAAATTGCAGAATCCGTTCTGGAAGGAACCATCACTTCTGTCTGCGGTATTCAGTCGCTGCAGATGGGTGTGTTTGGCGGTATTATTGTCGGTCTTGGAGTCGCAGCACTTCATAATCGATTTTACCGGATCCAGCTTCCGAACGCACTTTCTTTCTTTGGAGGTACTCGTTTTGTACCAATTATTTCTACGATCGTCTATATGTTTGTGGGAATTTTAATGTATTTTGTATGGCCGGTTGTACAGAACGGCATTTATGCGCTGGGTGGCCTGGTAACCGGCTCCGGTTATGTCGGAACGCTGATTTTCGGTCTGATTAAACGGGCACTGATTCCATTTGGTCTGCATCACGTATTCTATATGCCTTTCTGGCAGACAGCAGTCGGAGGTACCATGGAAGTGGCAGGACAGATGGTGCAGGGCGGACAGAATATTTTCTTCGCACAGCTTGCGGATTCTGCGAATATCGCACATTTCAGTGCAGATGCAACGAGATATTTCTCCGGAGATTTATTTTTATGATTTTCGGACTTCCGGGAGCGGCACTTGCCATGTACCATTGTGCGAAACCGGAGAAGAAAAAAGCAGCAGGCGGTCTGCTTCTTTCCGCAGCACTTGCGTGTATGGCAACCGGTATCACAGAACCGCTGGAATTCTCGTTCCTGTTTGTTGCACCGGCGTTGTTTGTCGTGCAGGTTATTCTTGCGGGAACAGCTTATATGATCGCACACATCCTGAATATCGCAGTTGGTCTTACCTTTTCCGGCGGACTTCTGGACTTCTTCCTGTTCGGTATTTTGCAGGGAAATGAAAAGACAAGCTGGATGAGGGTGATTCCGGTCGGCATTCTTTATTTCTTCCTGTATTATTTTATCTTCAAATTCATGATTAAAAAGTTTGATTTTAAGACACCGGGTCGCGAGGATGATGATGTGGAAACCAAGCTTTATACGAAAGCAGATGTAAATGCAAGAAAAGAGGCGCAGAGCGATGGGGTGGCATCGGAAGATGCTATGAGTGAAGCGATCACAAAAGGTCTTGGCGGAAAGAAAAATATTTCGGATGTAGACTGCTGTGCGACAAGACTGCGCTGTACTGTTCATGATGCAGCGAGAGTCAGCGATGGTATTTTAAAGGCGACAGGGGCATCTGGCGTTGTGCATAAAGGAAATGGTGTACAGGTTATTTACGGACCCAATGTAACTGTGATAAAATCAAATTTAGAGGATTATCTGGAAAAAGCTCCGAATACGTATGCGGAAGCAGAAAATACACCAACCCCAAAAGAGGCGGAACCGACGCAGGAAACAAAAGAACAGAAGGTTGTGGATACGATTACTGTCTGCAGCCCGATAAGCGGACTGGCAGCCGACCTTTCTACTGCGCCGGATGAAGCGTTTGCGGAAAAGATGATGGGAGACGGCGCTGTTGTGACACCGGAAGATCCTTATGTGCGTGCTCCGGAGGACGGAGAGGTCGCGTTTGTTTTCGACACAAAACATGCGATTGGATTTGTAACCGATTCCGGAGTCAGCCTTCTGATTCATGTCGGAATTGATACAGTAAAACTGAACGGAGAGGGATTTGAGGCACTGGTAGAAAGCGGTCAGACCGTGAAAAAAGGTGATCCGATGCTGAAGCTGGATCTGGAATATCTGAAAACACATGCGCCGTCGGTTACGTCACCGGTTCTTTGCACAGAGCTGGAGGAGAACCAGAGAATCCGTCTTTTGACAGACGGACCGGTAAAAGCAGGAGATCCTTTATTTGCGATTGAGATTCTCGCGTAAGCTGTGCCTTAAAAACGGGTGAGAAGAATGTACAGGATAGCAAAAACACTGAACCACAATTCATTTATTGGTGTGGAAGAAGAAAATAACCGGGAATATCTGGTCATGGGGAAAGGAATTGCATTTGGGAAAAAACGGGACAGCGTGTACAGCCGGGAGACGATGCCCGCATTTATTCCCTGACAGAGATGACGGAGCGAGGAAATGCCAGAACCATTGTACAGGGCGTTTCTCCGCTCAGCCTGGAGCTGGCGAGTGCCGTGCTTGACGAGGCAGAAAAGGAATTTGGAAAAATTGACCGTTCCATCGTCTTTCCAATGGCAGATCATCTGGATTTTGCTGTCCGGCGGATTCAGAACGGTGAGCAGATCAGCAATCCGCTCACCGACGATATCCGTGTGATGTTTTACAAAGAGTATAAAGTTGCTTCCTGTATCAGGGAGCTTTTAAAAGAACGGCTTCAGATCGAAATTGATGAACATGAAATCGGCTATCTTGCACTTCATGTTCATTCGGCAATTGTGGAGGAAAATGTTTCACAGGCCATGGAAGTAGCAAGAGCAGTCCGGGAGAGCATTTCTTTGGTGGAGCATATCACCGGGCATACCATCGATGTGATGTCGTTGTCGTATAACCGTATGATGAACCATATCCGCTATATGGTTGCAAGAGCGGTCAGTGGGGAAAAACTGAAAGTAAATATGAATGACTACATGTCCGTAAAGTTTCCGAAAGCCTTTCAGGCGGCGAAACGAATCTGTGAGGAGATGGAAAAGAGGCTGAAACTTCCGATGGAGGAGATCGAAATTGGATATCTCGCTATGCACATAGAACGGATTATGGACAGAGAAGAAGGAGAATAAAAGCATGAAAACATTTGAATATACCATTAAAGATGAACTGGGAATCCACGCAAGACCGGCAGGAATGCTGGTAAAGGAGGCAAAAAATTTTGCATCGGAATGCACCATCACAAAAGATGGAAAAACGAAAAAACTGACTCAGCTGATGATGCTGATGTCACTTGGTGTAAAGCAGGGAGATACCGTAACCGTTGCAGCAAACGGAGAGGACGAAGATGCAGCGATTGAGACGCTGAAAGCGTTTTTCGAAGCAAATCTGTAAAAAGTACGCTCGGAGGATAAAAAATGCAGTATTTTCAGGGGAAATCCGTATATAAAGGAATTGTTATGGGACCGGTTGCGGTTCTGAAGAAAAATGATTACCAGGTTAAAAGAGCCCGGATTGAAGATCCGGAAGCAGAAGTAAAACGTGTGAAAGAAGCCGTGGAGGTTTCGAAAAAACAGCTTGGCAGACTGTATGACAAGGCAGTCCGGGAAGTTGGAGAGGCAAGTGCGGCGATCTTTGAAGTCCATCAGATGATGCTGGAGGATGAGGACTATCTGGAATCAATGGAGAACATGATCCGGACAGAACTGGTAAATGCAGAATATGCAGCGGCAGCAACCGGCGATAATTTTGCAGAGATGTTTGCAGCTATGGATGATGAATATATGAAGGCACGTTCCGCAGATGTAAAAGATATTTCCGAACGTCTGGTCCGCAATTTAAGCGGAGAGGGAGATAACGACCTGAGCTCTATGGAACCATCTGTTATAGTGGCAGACGATTTAAGTCCGAGTGAAACTGTACAGATGGACAAAGAAAAAATACTTGCGTTTGTGACTGTGCATGGATCTACCAATCTCATACTGCGATTCTTGCGCGAATGATGAATATTCCGGCATTAATCGGCGTCCCGATGGATTTAAACAGTCTGAAAACAGGCATGACGGCCGTTGTAGACGGTTTTTCAGGTCAGGTTATCTTTGAGCCGGAGGAGGATGTGCAGAAGGAAACCGAAAAAAGAATGCAGGAAGAAGCAGAAAAACAGAAGCTTCTTGAGGAGTTGAAAGGAAAAGAAAATATTACACCGGATGGCCGTAAGATCAACATCTATGCAAATATCGGCAGTGTTGGTGACCTTGGCTATGTGATGGAAAATGATGCCGGCGGAATCGGACTTTTCCGAAGTGAATTTCTCTATCTTGGAAGAAATGATTTCCCAACGGAGGAAGAACAGTTTCAGGCATATAAACAGGCCGTGCAGACCATGGCAGGCAAAAAAGTGATTATCCGTACGCTGGATATCGGGGCAGATAAGCAGGTAGAATACTTTAATCTTGGAAAAGAAGAAAATCCGGCGCTTGGGTACCGTGCAATCCGGATTTGTCTGAAACAGCCGGAAATTTTTAAAGCGCAGCTTCGCGCATTGTTCCGCGCAGCCGTTTACGGAAACCTTTCTGTCATGTATCCGATGATCACATCAACAGAAGAGGTAGAAAAAATCTACGCAATTGTTGCAGAGGTAGAGGAAGAGCTGAAAGCACAGGAAGTGCAGTATAAAATTCCGGAGCAGGGCATTATGATCGAGACACCGGCAGCCGTGATGATCAGCGACCGTCTGGCGGAAATGGTGGATTTCTTCAGCATCGGAACGAATGACCTGACGCAGTATACCCTGGCGATTGATCGTCAGAATGAGCAGCTGGATGATTTCTACAATCCACACCATGAAGCCGTTCTTCGGATGATTCGCATGGTGGTGGAAAATGCACACAAATGCGGAAAATGGGCAGGAATCTGCGGGGAGCTCGGTGCAGATCTGACATTGACGGAGCAGTTTGTACGAATGGGAGTGGATGAGCTTTCTGTTGCTCCGTCCATGATTCTGAAGCTGCGGAAGATTGTCCGCGAGATGAAAGCAGAGGAGTAGAAAAAACGATACAGCAGATAAGAAAACTCTCTGTTTTGGAGAGTTTCTTATCTGTTCACAAATAACAGAAGATACAGCCGAAAAATCAGAAAAAAAGAAGGATGTTTGGGACAACAGTAAGAAAATGTCTCAAATCCTTTTATTCCCTCTTGACGAATGGCGTATTTTGCGATAGTGTATCAGAGTAACAAAAAACAAAATCAAAAATTGAGTTGCTTTTCTCTTATTCAGAGTGGTGGAGATACATAGGATCTGTGAAACCACGGCAACCCCCGGCAGATTGGTCTGCATGGGAAGGTGCCAGCCTGAGCGAAATTTTCGAACAATAAGGGGATTTGAACATTACTATTCAGGTCCGCTAAAAATTGCGGATCTTTTTTTACGGAAAAATGTTCAGGGAAAGCCAAAGCCCACGAACGAAAAGCAAAAGAGAAGAGAAGAAAAAAAAAGGAGAAAAAGAATGGAAAAAAGACTGTTTACTTCTGAGTCTGTAACCGAAGGACATCCGGACAAAATCTGTGATGCCATTTCTGACGCGATTCTGGATGCGCTGCTTGAGCAGGATCCGATGAGCCGTGTAGCTTGCGAAACCTGTACTACAACAGGATACGTTATGGTAATGGGTGAGATTACATCCAACGCACACATTGATTTCCAGCAGGTTGTACGTGATACCGTTCGCGAAATCGGCTACGACCGTGCAAAATACGGATTTGACGCAGATACCTGCGCTGTTGTAACTGCAATTGACAAACAGTCCACCGATATCGCTATGGGTGTAGACAAAGCGCTCGAAGCAAAAGAGAACAATATGAGCGATGAGGAGATCGATGCCATTGGAGCAGGAGATCAGGGAATGATGTTCGGATTCGCAACCAACGAGACCGAAGAGTACATGCCATACCCGATCTACATGGCACACAAACTGGCTCGCCAGCTGACCAAAGTCCGCAAAGACGGTACTTTAACATACCTGCGTCCGGACGGAAAACACAGGTAACCGTAGAGTATGATGAGAACGGCAAACCGTTCCGTCTTGATGCTGTTGTTCTTTCCACTCAGCATGATCCGGAAGTATCCCAGGAGCAGATTCATGAGGATATCAAAAAATACGTATTCGACGAAATCATTCCGGCAGACATGGTAGATGAGCACACCAAGTTCTTCATCAACCCGACCGGCCGTTTTGTAATCGGCGGGCCTCACGGAGATTCCGGCCTCACCGGACGTAAGATCATCGTAGACACCTACGGCGGATACGCTCGTCACGGCGGCGGAGCTTTCTCCGGAAAAGACTGTACAAAGGTAGACCGTTCTGCAGCTTATGCAGCACGTTACGTAGCAAAGAATATCGTAGCAGCAGGTCTTGCCGACAAATGCGAGGTCCAGCTTTCCTACGCAATCGGTGTCGCTCATCCGACCTCTATCATGATCGACAGCTACGGCACAGGAAAACTGTCCGACAACAAACTGACCGATATCGTTCGTGAGAACTTCGACCTTCGTCCGGCTGGAATCATCAAAATGCTGGATCTGCGCCGTCCGATCTACAAACAGACTTCCGCTTACGGCCACTTCGGAAGAAACGATCTGGATCTGCCGTGGGAGAAACTGGATAAAGTAGAAGACCTGAAGAAATACCTCTAATTTCAGGCTTTTCTGTTTATAGAAAGTTTAGAAAGATTCATCTAAGTTAATGAAAAATCCTCAGGCGTTGTGCTATAATAAATTTAGACTGCGTACTGGGGATTTTTGTGCGCAAAAGTACGAAATATGTGTTGGAAAACAGGTGGATCTTATATGGAAAAAAAGAAGAAAAGCATGAAATTAAGGACGAGAGTAATCATTTCTTTTTTCATCATCATACTGGTTCCGATCGTGATGTGTGCCTTGACGTTTTACTTTTTTGTAGGGTATAAAGCAAAGATTATCGGTGAAAAATACGGTCTTGCGAACGCAACATACCGGACGATTTCGAACAACACCCTGCTGCTGAATGCGATGACATCAGAAGAGTACGACGAAGTAGAGGATACCGCGAAATCGGATACGGCAAAGCTGGAAGAAACGAATTATCTCTCTGTTCTGAATGCAAGACTGCAGAAAAAACAGTCGTTTATCGCGGTGCGCGAGGATGGTGTTATCATTTACAATGGCTCGGAGGAGCTGTCGTCGGAGGAGCTGGAAAATGAGCTGCCGAAATACGGTGACCCGGGGGCCAATTTGAAGGGCGGCGTTTATTTCCGCAATGAAAAACAGTGGATGGTCAAACAGGTGGACTATGAGAACTCGGACGGAAAAGAATGCAGTGCGTTTATCGTCACCAAGACAGACCAGATTGCGCCGCAGATTACGGGCATGGTAAAAGAGCTAGGCATCGTGATTGTGCTGATTCTGGTGCTCACCAGTCTGGGCCTGAGCTTCTGGATTTACCGCGGTGTGATCGGACCGCTCGAGCAGCTGAAAAAGGCGACACAGAATATCAAAGACGGAAATCTGGATTTCACTGTTGAACCGTGCGGCGTGGCGGAGATTAATGACCTCTGCGAGGACTTTGAGGAGATGCGTATCCGGCTGAAAGAGACGGCGGAGGAAAAAGTCGAGTTTGACAAAGAGAATAAAGAGCTGATCAGTAACATTTCGCATGATCTGAAAACACCGATTACCGCGGTCAAGGGTTATGTCGAGGGAATCATGGACGGTGTGGCAAATACGCCGGAGAAGATGGACCGCTACATCCGCACCATTTACAACAAAGCGAATGAGATGGACCGTCTGATCAATGAGCTGACGTTTATTCCAAGATTGACACGAACCGCATTCCGTATACGTTTTCCAAGATTCACATTGCGGATTATTTTGATGACTGCGTGGAGGAACTGAATCTGGAGCTTGACGCGCAGCATGTGGATCTGACATACTTTAATTATCTCGAGGACGACCCGATCGTCATCGCGGATGCGGAGCAGATCAAGCGTGTCATCAATAACATTGTAAGCAATTCCATCAAATATATGGACAAGAGCCATAAGGTCATCAACATCCGTCTGCGTGATGTCGGAGATTTTGTGCAGGTGGAGATTGAGGACAACGGAAAGGGAATTGCGACGAAGGATCTGACGAAGATTTTCGACCGTTTCTACCGCACCGACACGTCCCGCAACAGCACGAGGGGCGGCAGCGGCATCGGTCTTTCCATCGTGAAGAAGATTCTCGAAGACCACGGCGGAAAAGTGTGGGCCACCAGCAAAGAAGGCGTGGGCACCACGATGTACTTTGTATTAAGAAAATATCAGGAGGTACCTGTTTCATGAGTAAGATACTGATTGTTGAGGATGAGGAATCCATTGCGGATCTGGAGAAGGATTATTTAGAACTTCGGGCTTTGAGGTAGAGATTGAAAACCAGGGAGACACCGGTCTTGTGCGGGCGGTCAAAGAGGATTTTGATCTGTTGATTCTGGATCTGATGCTGCCGGAGGTGGATGGCTTTGAGATCTGCCGTGAGGTGCGTGAGAAGAAAGATATTCCGATTATCATGGTTTCGGCAAAGAAGGATGATATCGACAAAATCCGCGGACTCGGTCTTGGTGCGGATGATTATATGACGAAGCCATTTTCTCCGAGTGAGCTGGTTGCGCGCGTGAAAGCGCATCTGGCACGGTACGACCGGCTGGTCGGAAACGGCAAGAAAGAGAATGATGTTGTGGAGATCCGCGGCATCAAGATTGACAAAACGGCACGCCGCGTGTGGGTGAACGGAGAGGAGAAGCAGTTTACAACGAAAGAGTTCGATCTGCTGACCTTCCTTGCGGAGAATCCGAACCGCGTTTTCACGAAAGAAGAGCTGTTCCGTGAGATCTGGGATATGGAGTCCATCGGAGATATTGCGACGGTTACGGTGCATATCAAGAAGATCCGTGAAAAAATAGAGTTTAATACGGCAAAGCCGCAATATATCGAGACGATCTGGGGCGTTGGATATCGGTTTAAGGCATAAAGAATCTGTGTTTCGGGGAGAGATAAAATGGGAAAAATTTACTATCTGATGGGAAAAAGTGCGTCAGGGAAAGATCATATTTATGAGCATCTGATCCAGGAGACGGCGCTGGATTTAAAACCGTTTGTCCTGTATACAACACGGCCGATCCGGAGCGGGGAGCAGGACGGAAGAGAGTATTTCTTTGTGGATGAAAAACGGCTTTCGGAACTGCGGGAGGCCGGAAAGATTATCGAGGAGCGCATGTATTCGACGGTGCAGGGGCCGTGGTATTATTTTACGGCGGATGACGGGCAGATTGATCTTGTGAAGCATGATTATCTCGGAATCGGGACACTGGAATCGTATCTGAAATTAAAGGCATACTTCGGGGAGCAGGCGATGGTTCCGCTGTATGTCGAGGTGGACGACGGGCTGCGGCTTTCGCGGGCACTGGAACGGGAAAGAAAACAGACAGAGCCGAAATACGCGGAGATGTGCCGGAGATTCCTGGCGGACTGTGAGGATTTTACGGAGGAGAAAATTGCGGAAGCTGGAATTGTCCGCAGATTTTCCAATAATTCTACGCCGGAAGACTGTTTTTTCGAAATTCAGAATTTTGTGGAACAACAGAAAAAGTTGTGATATACTTAATGCAGTATTAGTAAGAAATACAAAAGAACTCCAGGGGGTGATTTTATGCAGGGTTTTCAGAAGGTTGTAGGACATCAGGAAATCATAACGCATTTACAGAATGCCATTTCGATGAATAAAGTATCTCATGCTTATCTTTTTGGCGGAGAGAGTGGATCGGGAAAGAAAATGATGGCTTCACTGTTTGCGATGACGCTTCAGTGCGAGAAGCACGGGGTCGAGCCCTGTATGGAATGCCCGTCCTGTAAAAAGGCACAGAGCCAGAATCATCCGGATATCATTTATGTGAAGCATGAAAAGCCGAACACCATCAGCATCGATGAAATCCGCGAGCAGCTCATTAACGATGTGATGATCAAGCCGTACAGCAGTCCGTACAAGATTTATATCATCGACGAGGCGCAGAAGCTGACACTTCAGGCGCAGAACGCGCTGCTGAAGACGATCGAGGAGCCGCCGGCCTACGCAGTTGTCATGCTTCTGGCAGACAACCCGGATGCGCTGCTTCCGACGATTTCGTCACGCTGCGTGCAGTTAAATTTAAAACCAGTGGGAGACCAGCTTGTGAAAGATTATCTGATGAACGAAATGCATGTGCCGGATTACCAGGCAGAGGTTGATGCGTCCCTGGCGCAGGGAAATATCGGAAAAGCAGAGCGGATTGCCCGTTCTCCGGAATACGAGGAGACGCTGGAAAGTGCACTCCGCATGGCAAAGTACGCCGACAGTATGCCGCTGTATGAAATCGTGGAGACGATCAAAAAACTGACGGCCGAAAAAGACAATATTGATGATTATTTCGATATCTTTTCTTTATGGTTCCGCGATGTTCTGCTCTTTAAGGCGACAAAAGAGGTCGATTCCCTTGTGTTCAAGCAGGAGCTGAATGGAATCCGTGAGAGAGCAAATAAGAGCTCATACGAAGGCCTGGAGAAGATTATAGAGGCGATTCAGAAGCGAGAGCCCGCCTGAACGCGAATGTTAATTTTGATTTAACCATGGAGCTTATGTTCCTGACAATGAAGGAAAACTGATAGCATGATAACAATTATAGGAGTACGTTTCGAAACGTAGGAAAAGTATATTATTTCTCGCCGAGAGAGCTGGACATCTGCGTGGGCGACCACGTTATCGTTGAGACGGCGCGCGGCGTAGAGTATGGTTTCGTTGTGCTGGGGCCAAAAGAAGTTGACGATTCCAAGGTGATCCAGCCGTTGAAAGAAGTCATCCGCATTGCAACGCCGAAGGATGATGCGCGGGAGGAGAGCAACCGCAAGAAAGAAAAAGAAGCGTTTGAAATCTGCCAGAAGAAGATCCGGGCGCACAACCTGGAGATGAAGCTGATCGATGCAGAGTATACGTTTGACAATAACAAGATGCTGTTTTACTTTACCGCCGACGGAAGAATTGATTTCCGTGAGCTGGTAAAGGATCTGGCGGCTGTGTTTAAGACGAGAATCGAACTGCGTCAGATCGGTGTCCGCGATGAGACGAAAATTCTTGGCGGAATCGGAATCTGCGGAAGACCGCTCTGCTGCCATACCTATCTTTCGGAGTTTGCACCGGTTTCGATCAAGATGGCGAAGGAACAGAATCTGTCCCTGAATCCGACCAAAATATCAGGTGTCTGCGGACGACTGATGTGCTGCCTGAAAAATGAGCAGGAAACGTATGAATACCTGAACCGCAAGCTTCCGGGTATCGGCGATATTGTGACGATGCCGGACGGCATGAAGGGTGAGGTGTCCAGCGTGAATGTGCTTCGCCAGCTTGTGAAAGTGCTGGTTGATGTGAACGATGAGAAGGAGCTGCGGGAGTACCCGGTGGAGGAACTCAAGTTCAAGCCGAAGCATAAGAAAGAAAAAGGCAAAGAAAGAAAAAGACAAGAAACATCATCCGGCGAGCAGGCTTCTTTGGAAGAGGCAAAACAGCCGGAATAAGAAAAAGATAAAGAAAGTCCTGTGCTCACACGAAATCTGTGGTGCACAGGCTTTTGGCTTTACAGAAAACTTCGTTGAAATTTCCTGTAAAGCAAAAGCCCTCCGGGCAGGATCGCACTGCGGCAGAGGGGAATTAGGTCGCCGGAGCGACCCGCCGCAGGCGGAGAATCCTGCAAAGCAGGATTCTTTGTGGCGAGAAATGCGTTGCGGAAGCAAATGACAAAAGCGGGGAAATCTGGTATACTGGAACGCAGAGAAGTGAGGCATCCAATAGGCAAAGCAGGTTGTTTTGATACTACCATTTTGCATGCGAAAGGATAGAAGATGGGAAGATCTGCAGCGACGGAGACTTTTTTCGCCGGAGCAGAAAAAGAGGAAGGATTTATGGAAAACAGAGAAGAATTTTTGAAGCCGGGAGAGCGGCTCGATGATCTGCAGAACGGTTACTGGATGATACAGAATCCATCCCTTTTCTGCTACGGAATCGATGCAGTGCTGCTGGCCTCCTACGCAAAGGTGAAACGCGGGGAGTGTGCGATGGACTTCTGTACAGGATCGGGAATTGTACCGATTCTTTTGAAAGCAAAGACAAACGGAGAGCATTTTTCCGGGCTGGAATTCAGGAATACAGCGCCGAGATGGCGCAGCGGAGTGTGAGGTATAATCATCTGGAAAATGAAGTTGAGATTTTCCGGGGAGATGTGAAGACGGCATCGCAGCAGTTTGGAAAAGAAGTATTTGATGTGGTAACGTGCAATCCGCCGTATATGACAGGACAGCACGGACTGACGAATGCGCTCGAGGCGAAAACAATTGCGCGGCATGAGGTGCTGTGCTCATTTGATGATATTGCAAAAGAAGCGTCGGCGGTTTTAAAGACAAAAGGACGGTTTTATCTGGTACACCGGCCGTTCCGGCTGGCAGAGATTTTTTCAACGCTGAAAAAGTATCATCTGGAACCAAAAAGGATGCAGCTGGTATATCCGTTCGTGGACAAGGAGCCGAATATGGTGCTGATTGAGGCGATGAAGGGCGGGAATCCGAGAATTACCGTGGAGAAGCCGCTGATTGTGTATGAGACACCGGGCGTGTATACAAAGGATATCCGGGAATTGTACGGTGATGGAAGGTAGAAACCCGTACAGACACGCTCTAATACATCGTTATTAAATAGGACACTTGGGACAGAATTTGCAGGAGTTTTGAAATAGAAAGAAAATTGCCGGAAAAGATCTGGCAAAGAGGAATCAATATGGCAGGGAAATTATATTTGTGTGCAACACCGATTGGAAATCTGGAGGACATGACCTTCCGTGCAATCCGTATTCTGCAGGAAGTCGATCTGATCGCGGCGGAGGATACGAGAAACAGCATTAAGCTGCTGAATCACTTTGAAATTCACACGCCGATGACAAGCTATCACGAATACAACAAATACGACAAGGGACGCGAACTGGTGCAGAAGCTGCTGGCGGGAACGAACATTGCGTTGATTACGGATGCAGGAACGCCGGGAATTTCCGATCCGGGAGAGGAACTCGTAAAAATGGCGTATGAGGCGGGAATTGAAGTAACAAGCCTGCCGGGCGCGTGCGCGTGCGTGACGGCACTGACGCTGTCGGGACTTTCGACGAGAAGATTTGTGTTTGAAGCATTTCTTCCACCGGATAAAAAAGAGCATAAGCTGGCGCTGGAGCGGCTGAAAAATGAGACACGAACCATGATCGTGTACGAGGCGCCGCATCATCTGCTGAAGACATTGCGAGAACTGCTGGAAACGCTCGGAAATCGCAGACTGACGATTTGTCGTGAGCTGACCAAAAAGCACGAGACGGCATGGCAGACTACGATGGAAGATGCCATCACACGCTATGAGCAGGAAGATCCGAAGGGCGAATGTGTTCTTGTGATCGAAGGCAGAAGCCAGAAAGAAATCGAGGACGAAGCGAAGGCTGCGTTTGAGGAGATTTCGATTGAGGAACATATGAAACGGTATGAAGACCAGGGGATTACGCGGAAAGAGGCGATGAAGCTCGTGGCAAAAGACCGTGGCGTGACGAAGAGAGATATTTATCAGTATTTACTGGGAAAAGAATAACGATATGCCGGCGGGCAGGAAAGAGAGGAAGAAGTATGAAAATCTATTATCAGCATCCGAATACCTGGTTTGGAGATTGCATGCCATTTGGAAAGGATGACACCTTTTATCTGTTTCATCAGAGAGATACCAGAGTGCCGTGTCCTTTCGGAGAGCCGTTTGGCTGGGATCTGGCAACAACAAAGGACTTTGTGACATATGAGGATTGTGGAGCAGCAATTCCAAGAGGAACCGATGAAGAGCAGGATCAGTTTATTTTTGCCGGAAGTATCTGCGAGGATCGGGAAGGAAAATATCACGCATTTTATACCGGCTACAACCGGGATTATCCCAAACAGGGAAAACCGTCACAGGTACTGATGCATGCGGTCAGCGAGGATCTGAAACACTGGACGAAAACTCAGGATACGGTAAAATTTGCTCCGCAGCCGGGATATGATCCGGATGACTGGAGAGATCCGTTTGTACTGTGGGATGATGAATCGGAAAAATATATCCTGATTCTGGGTGCACGGCTGGAAGGCGACAAGCATAAAACAACAGGAAGAACGGTTTACTTTACATCAGACAATCTTGTGGACTGGGAGTTTCAGGGAGACTTCTGGGCACCGGATCTGTTTACGATGCATGAGATGCCGGATCTGTTTAAGATGGGTGACTGGTGGTATCTGATTACAACAGAATATTCTCATGCTTCCACACAAGTGTATCGAATGGCAAAGAGTCTCAAAGGACCGTGGATTGCACCGGATGACGATGCGTTTGACGGAAGAGCTTATTATGCCGGAAGAACCTTTATGTTAAATAATCAGAGAATTTTGTTTGGCTGGGTTCCTACACGTGCGAATGAGACAGACAGCGCAAATCTTCGCTATACGCCGGATTCGGACAAGGAAGATTTTATCTGGGCGGGAACGTTTGTTGCACATGAGCTGTACCAGAGGAAAGACGGCACACTTGGATGCCGGATCCCGGATACCGTATGGAATGCATTTAAAGATGAGAAAAAAATTGATGATGTAAAACTGGAAAAAGAATCGGGAAGAGCACTGAAACATGTGCTGACACACACCGGTGACTGTTATCGATATGAAGCAGATGTTACGTTTACAGAAGGTACGCGTGGATTCTCGATCGGGGTAAGAGCACAGGAAGCAGATGATGAATTTTATTCCTTTACCTTTGAATGCCCGAAGGATCGTGTGATTTTCGAAAAATCTCCGAACTGGCCATGGCCGCAGATGAACAATATGGGTCTGGAACGTCTGATCCGTCTGACACCGGGGAAAAAATATCATGTACAGATTATTGTGGATGATACAATTGCCACATTATATGTGGATGGAGTTGCCCTGAACACCCGCATGTATACCAGTCCGGGAGAAGGAATCTGTCTGGGAGCCATAGATGGAAGTGTGGTATTTGAGAACCAGAGTATTGCATATCGCTAAAGTGGGAAAAGAATAACAAAAACGGAGGCAGATGCAGGAATACGATTACAGTTCACTTTGCAATGAAGCACTTGTTATTTCACTGCGTAAGAAAGTGATTCAGGCGTGAGCAGCTCTCCATTTGCGAAGCAAAAGGAGGGCTGCGAATGTTACAGTTTGCTAGATATCAGTGAACTGTAACGGATTGCTTCTGGGAAAGAGACAGATCATGGACGAAAAGCGGTAAAAGTTTTGTATTATTATATTTTTTACAGAGTTGGAGATTTTCCTTGCCCGGTAGCTCCTCCCGTCTGTTATAATGGGCGTAATGAAGTTTTTTTGAGGGAGGAAATTTTTTATGTCACAGTCACAAACTCAGCGGAGTTCCCGGGTTGATCTGCTTCACGGATCGATTCTGAAATCTCTGCTTCTTTTTGCCCTGCCGATCATGGCATCCCGTGTATTTCAGCAGATTTACAATACGATGGACACACTGATTGTCGGCCATACACTCGGCGATTCGTCGATTGCAGCATGGGTGCCTGCTCGTCGATCTATGAATGATGACCGGATTTACGTTCGGCGTCGGAAACGGGCTCGCGATCGTCACGGCGCGATGCTTTGGAAGGCAGGAGACGGAACGGATGAAAAAATCGGTTGCATCCTGTATCGTTATTGGCATTACCGTTACACTGGTGGTCACCGTTCTTGCAACGATTTTCATGCATCCGCTGCTGCGGCTGCTGAAAACACCGACAGAAATCCTCGAAGAATCCTACAGTTATATTTCAATTCTATCCGTTTTTCTGTTTGTCATGTTTGCCTACAACCTGTGCTCCGGTCTGTTGGGAGCAATCGGAAACAGCTTTATGCCGCTTGTTTTCCTGATTATTTCATCGTTGGTAAACATTGTACTGGATTTGCTGTTTATCCGTTCTTTCGGTATGGGCGTTCGCGGTGCTGCAATTGCAACCGTGATTGCGCAGGGAATTTCCGTCGTGCTCTGCCTGATTTATATTGTTACCAAAGCAAAAATTCTGCTTCCGGAAAAACGTCATTTTGAACCGGATCGCGGACTGTACATGGAGCTTCTGGCACAGGGATTTTCGATGGGATTTATGAGCAGTATTATCTATGTCGGTTCGATTGTCCTGCAGCCGGGCATCAACAGCCTTGGCTATGAAACAATTGCGGGACACACGGCTGCGAGAAAGCTGTTTTCCTTCTCGATGATGCCGCTTTCCTCGATGGCACAGGCAGTCAACACGTATGTGGCACAGAACCGCGGCGCGGACAACTGGGAGCGCGTACGGAAAGGCATTCGCTATGCTTATATTTTCTGCTTCAGCGTGACCGCATGCCTGATTCTCCTTGTCACGCCGCTTGCACCGACGATGGTTCATCTGATCTCCGGCTCGTCCGACCCGACTGTCCTCGGAAACGGAGCCCGCTACCTCCGTGTAGCCATTCCGTTCTTCTTTGCGCTCGGCCTCGTCAACTGCAGCCGCCTTGCACTGCAGGCACTCGGAGAAAAGATTCTTCCGCTGCTGTCGAGTTTTATTGAGCTTTTCGGAAAAATTATTTTTGCGATGGTGTTTATCCCGCGCTACCACTACAGTGCCGTGATCTGGTGCGAACCGATCATCTGGTGCTTCATGGCAGCAGAACTTGTGATTTCGCTGTATCGAAATCCTTATATGAGAAAAGGGAAGTCTGGAAACTGATTTTTTTCAAAAACAAAACCCGGGGCAGTCTACAAAAAACGGTAGATTGCCCCGGGTCTGTTTTTTTTGACTAAATAAAGGAAGTCCCCTGCTTCTATTGCGAAAAACAGCAGATTTACTCTGCCAGGTACCATTTACAAAAATATCGGTTTCGCTTCCATCTTCGCGGATACCTACGATGTGCAGGTCATCCGATCCAACCATAAAGTCAACGTGGATCAGAGAATCATTCACACCTTTTTCCAGAATTTCCTCGTTGCTCATCTCCAGAAATCCATCGAGCACCTCAGGGAAACCGGCGCCAGCGGCAACGTGGCAGCATGCGTTTTCATCGAAAAGGGTATTAAAGAACATCAGCCGGACTGGTTAATCGGAGATTCTTTCGGAACGAGTGCAACCTCGCCGAGCATTGCAGCACCGGCGTCCATGGCGAACATTTTTTTCAAAACCTCTTCGCCCTGCTCTGCGTGGCAGTCAACGACTTTTCCATCCTTGAAATCGACGGTAAAGTTGTTGATGATCTGTCCCGACCAGCTTAAAGGTTTTGTGGAAACGAGACGGCCTTCACATTTTCCTCTCATCGGCTGGTGAAGACTTCTTCGGTCGGCATGTTTGGAACGTAGAAGGTGTTGTTCGTATGGTTGATATCACCGGCGCCGCTCCATTTTGCGCCCGGAATCAGCTCAACGGTGAAATCCGTACCGTTTTTGCTGGTGTAATGCAGCTTGTGGAATGCCTGCTCATTCAGCAGCTGGCTTTCTGGGTCATGAGGTCGCAGTGTGCCTGCCAGATCTTTTCTGCATCTTCGCCGTCTTTTAAGTAAACACAGTCGAAAATAGCATCCCACAGTTTTTCAACAGCAATATCCTCCGGCTCGCCCGGGAATACTTTTTCTGCCCATTTTGGAGAAGCGGCGGCAACGATCAGCCACTGATGCTTTCCATCGAGCTGGTCACGGTATTTTTTAATGACCTTTCCACGCATCTGACGAACGGTGGAGAGCAGGTCCGCAGGAATGCCGGCGAGCTCGTCCGGATCGGAGGAGTCGATGAAAATGCGAACCGGCAGATCAACCGTCATCTGTTTGAAACGCTCTTCTTCCCAGTGCGGAACCGCGCCAAGCGTTTCTGCGGTGGCATACTGATAATGCATTTTGTTGATCTCACCGCATTCCCAGATCACTTCCACATAGCTTGCGCCCGCCTGATAGCACTCCTCTGTCACCATCTGGGTAAGCAGAACCTGATCGACGCCGGCCTGGAGGCGGACACGCTGTCCTTTCTGTACATTTGCGCCGATTTTTACGATCAGCTTTGCATATTCTCTTAATTTTGCCTGAAATTTTGCTTCATTCATGATAAAAGACTCCTTTTTGTGATTTTTAAAACTGAAATGGATCATTAAAGGCTCCATAGTACGAAACCGGTTCGCCCGCGGAAAGCAGATGATGGACATCGCCGACGGTCTGGCAGCGGAAGTATACTTCGCCCAGCTTGCGTTCCTCGCTTCCGACGATTGTGACGGAAGTCGGTGCCAGGAACATGCCCTGCCAGAGCTGTACCGGCGTCATATTCAGCAGATGCGACAGTGCCACACAGGTGACGCCGAGATGGCAGAAGCAGACGATGACGGCTTCACGGTTTGTTTCATCCGAAGCGTGATAGCGGTAGCCGTCGCGTACATAGCCGTAGCGCGCAAGCAGTGCATCGAGTCCGTCGGTCACGAAATGGTAATTCTCGTCCATGTTTCCGGTCTGCATGATCGGATTTTTCGTCCAGAGATCCTGGTCATAGAGATCCCGGTTTGCATCGAGCACATCCGGCAGAAAATCCCATGGAATCCGGCGTTCCAGTCTCCGGGTCCAGGACGGGTGCATCAAATTCCCGCAGCCATGGGAGAATTTCAGCTTCACGGCCCGCATTTTTCAGCGTAAAAGAAGCCGTATCTTTTGCACGGCCAAGCGGAGAACAGTAAAAATCGGTGACATTCCATTTCGCTGTGCGTTTCGAAAGCAGCTCGGCCTCGCGCCAGCCTTTTTCGGTCAGAGAATCAATTTCATAATTTGGTTCGCCGTGGCGGATAAAAATAATTTTCATAACGTTCCTTTCTTCGTATGTCGAAAAAACGGTGGATTTCGGCATAGAAAGTAAAATTTCGTCCCGAAAGATCTGTGCCGGAGCATAAAAGAATTCAGAACTAAGAGCATTTCATTCAGTATATCATAAATAGTCAGATTTGTGTGAATTTCTTATCGGCCTCTCTCCCGGTTCAGCTCCCCGTTGGTAAACTCAGCCCAGCTGTACTGCGCCATGTCTTCGCCATGGTACTGGTTGATCGCGGAAAGTTTTCCCTCGCACCAGTCAAAATAGTCACAGGAGACTTCTTCCGGCAGATCCGCAGGCTTCCTCTGGCGGACGCAACGAGCGTTTCACAATGATACACTTTTAACGAATAAAAATTCGTGAAGCGGAAGCTCCCTTTTTGATACGCTGCATCTTGAGAGAGTAGCTAGTAGCAGTCCTGTAGGTAGGTGCAAACAGGAGAAAAATATGCTATAGTAAAAACAGCGTAAGGGGAAACAAAAAGTAATGCAGCAAGAGGAAAGAGGATGATAAACTGTCGGTCATCATGGTCTGTCTGAACGCTCAAAAAGAAACCGATGATGTATTTCTTCAGATGATGAAGACACTACTTGGTGTTGAAATGCCGGAGAATGAATTTTTGAAATTGATGCATACGTAAAAAAACAGGCACGATTCCCGAAAAAGGTGATTCGTGCCTGCTTTTTTACTTTTCTACTTCTTCATACTGTTTGCCTTCCGGGTCACGCAGGTTATCATTTACATAAATTTTTCTTCCTTTGGTATCCAGTCTTTCTTTGTAGTCCATAGAGAAGGCGCCTAGTGAAGCGGCCAGAAAGCTAAAAACAATCGTCGCTTTAGAAAGGTTCTGTAAAAATTTGAGGGCGCCATAAATAATCAGGTTTTTGTAATACTCCAGCCGCAGTCCTTTTTCAACACCCCGTGCAGTGAGGCGGCAGATAAGCAGAACAACGGCCAGCATAAATGCACCGATAACCAGAAGAAAAATTCCGGCTTCATGATATTTTCCAGGTAAATAGCAGGCGCCGATTACGATCATGATCGGGGCAATTAAGGACATGGTAAAAACCATTTCGGCACGAAAGGTAAAAAATCGATACATCAAAAAGATTAAGATTAGGATAGCGATGAAAAGCATATTAGTTTTCTCCTTCGTAATGTTATAAATGATATAAAGCTTTTTTGCAGAAAAAGCAGATGAATTTGTGTGAAAAATTTTGCATATTTTGGCTTTTTCCTGTATACTTAGATCAATGTCGACAGGAAAACAGCATTCTGCCCAAGCCATCGGATATTTGCTGTTGTCCGGAAAGGAACTTTGATACTACATGAGCGATTTTTTCACAAAGGCTTGAAAAGGAAATAAAAAATACAGGAAAAACTTTATATTATCTGTCTGAGGCCAGTGGTATGCAGCTGGATTACATTTCTAAAATGAGTAAAGGAAAACGTATTCCAAAAGAAGAAGAGCGCCTGACCTGTCTTCTTGATGCGATGGAATGCACCGGAAATACAAGAGCAGATCTCCTGTTCCTTTATCGCCAGGAAAAAATGGGAAAGAGCCAGTGGCAATGTATGGAAGAACTGATCCGTATTATCCAGCAGGATGTGGTTGAATTTCCTCAAGTCTCTGTTTCTCCAAGTGTTTCAGGAATTCCGGATACGGATATGACGCTGGACAATATCTTTGCAATTTATGCGTGTATTCGAAAAGCAATGATAAATGCTTCCGATTCCACGATTTGCTTATGTACTCCGGAAATTTCACTGGAACATTTACGATATCTTGTTCAGATTATTCATGAAGTGCCCTATCGCAGATTAGAGCATCTTTTCCTTTGCTGCAGAATCAGACAACGGAAAATACACTGGATAACCTTCGGAAAATATGCAGTCTGAAACCGGCAATGAACTATGAAAACTACAAACCATTTTATTATTACGTTTCTTCTGCTGAGTCCGAGGCGAAAAAAGCAGGCTTACTTCCCAACTGGCTGATCACAGACCATATTGCAATTGGAATCAATTTTCATACGGCGAAAGGAATTATTCTCAGAGATGCGCAACAAATACAATTACTGAAGAATTCCTTTATTCAGGAAAGAAAAATAGCAAAGGAAATGTTGTTTTGCTCTGATTTAAATGCTTATGTAAAAGATGTCAATGTTATGATGAATGAAGGTTATGTAACGCATAACTATTATATTGAATATTCACCATGTCTTCTGCATCTGATTCCGTTAAATGTACTGAAACAGCAGATCATCCTGGATGGAGTGGAAAAAGAACAGCTCTTATCTTCTCTCTTTCAGCGGATCCGGCACATGGAAACGGAAAGTATGGTACATATTTTCTGCATATCTGGCTTACGACAATTAATGGAGCAGGGACGCATTGCAGGCTATCCGGATATGCTTTATAAGCCTCTTGATCCTGCGATGCGCCTGTGGCTGTTGAAAAGTTATTATCAATATATGCTGCACACACCTCATTCCTGCATTTGTGTAAAAGAAAATTTCGTCCAGCTGCCGAAACATATCTCCATTGTATGTAGCTCTAATGTTCATAATGGAATTGCATTTTGGAACAATACAAGTCATGGATTGCAATATTACATTTTAAAAGAATCCGGCTTCTCACAAAAACTATATGAATTTTGCCAGTTTCTGGAGAATGGAAACATGGCATGGTCACAGGAGGAGACGCTGGATATTATTCGAAACATGATTGTGGAATATGGAGGCACCTTATAAACCGCGCTTCCAGGAAAATAAAGGATTCTTTCGGGACAGCTTTTCTCCTGCTATCTCTGGAAGAGCCGGGAGAAAAGCCCCTTCTTTTTTGCCGGGCGGGATGCAGCAGGTACATTTTGATTGATATATTGCTGAAACATGTTTTTTGAATCCTGAATGAGACCATTTAATTGCGCATTCTGACCAGCAGAAAACAGATCACACAATACAACTCCTTTTTGGGCATAGTACAATGCATTTTCCTTTCGCTCCAGTCTCATATTTGCAATTTGGAGCGTTTGATAGATAGGGATTTGATAGACCGGCATTTCTTCCGGAAGCAAAAGATCGCTGTAATGATACAGAAGTAATGAGATTTCTTCCGCTGCTTCCTGGATCTGCTCGGGATTTATATGTTCTTCCTGTACATTCTGAAGATACATAGATCCACATCCGATACAAATGCGGATGAATGCTTTGGACACAGTTTCTCTGATTTGTGGATTTAGAATTTCTGCATTCCATATATATTCGATACTTTCTGCCAGACGCCAGCTCTTCTCGGCCAATTCGGTGCATTTGTGTCCCTGTATTTTTTCTGCTGTTACGACGGAAATGCATGCCAGCATACATTTCAGTTCATTCATCAATAAAATTTCAGCAGTTTTTTCTTTTGGGATTTTTAACTGCATTTCCTGTTCCAGCTTTTCTTGCTGGTGTTCTGTAAAATCCTGTAATTCTTTGATGCTCTCCGGATCGCTGAACTGAGATTCCTCCAAAGTTATTTTGCAGATCATTACCCGGAGCAGATTCTGATAGGTTTCTTTCCAGATTCCCGGTTCTTCTGATTGATTACTGATGGCCATGCATCTTCTGAAAAGATCTGTTTTATCAAAGGCCGACAGATATGGATTGTTGGAAAATTGCAGAATCTGAAAGGCTGTACAATGAAAATTTTCTTTTGCAGCTGCCTGCATCAGGAGCTCGGGATATTTTCGGGCATTCATAGACGCAACAGAAAATTCCTCTGCCTGTTTTTGAGCAGAAAGCAGCATTTTCTTTGGGGCTTTCTGTAGCAAAATCCATTTCCGGAAAGAGATTTCCAAAGATATTTTTAAAAATAGCTTGTTGTACTGCTGCTTTCAGTGTCATTGCATGAGAATGCATCTGCGGGCAATCCAGATTTCCGGCGACTGCTGTAATTTCATATTTTTCTTTGAGTGAAAGCAGCGCCGGAACAAGCAGATATTCTGTATCTGTCAGAATTTCCAGACGATGATAGACATCATGGTACGGCGCACCCGCGAGATCTCCCTTGGAAAACAGGAGCTTCGGGAAAAAATTCCAGCAGATACCTTCTAAGGTATGGTCTGTTACCTTTGCCTGCGCCAGCTCATAGATAGAATCATATCCTTCCTGATTGCTTTTTACTGTAACATGGGTATCGGATTGCACAGAATATAATTGACGTTCATAATAATTGGACAGAAAAATTCTGTCGCCCAAGTGATCCCAGGAATACATATAGTCCATATAGGATTCATACACATGATTTCCAAACATACTTGTCGTTGGTCCGACAAACAGAGAGTTCCACGCTTCGTAAGTATCAAGTTTTTGATTAAAAGCATTTACCATTTTTGCCTGTTCTTCTTTTGTATATTTGGAAATTTCCGTTCGTTCATTTGTCTTTTGCACAGAAGTTCCGCCTTTGCGGCGTCCGTGCTCAACCAGGAGAAGAAAGATGATTTCTTCTTTTTCCAGAAATTCTATTTCAAAAGAAATATCCCATGATTTTTCATCACAATAGGTTCTGTAATTACTACCTGAATTTATCGCTTTTTGTAATATTTCGGGATCAAGAGTTTCCCATGGAATCGAAACAGGAAAGTCCATATTTTATTTCCTCCAGGTGTCTGCTGATAAAATGATGTTGGAGGCAAAAAAATATTTTGCCTCCCTTGTCATCCGATTGCTTTGCATGATATGCTTTGGCAATTCTTATTTTAATACTTTGATAGATACTTTTCCGCCAATTCCGGCCTGACACTGAACTTTTAAGATATCTCCGTCTTTTAAATCCAGATCCAGGTAACCATCACCAGTTTTAAACATGGCACCGGCTAAGGATTTTCCTATTTCGCCGACGGATATTTGTTCTGCGAGGCCGCTGCCTGCAGAAAATCCAATGATGGACCCCATCAGATTGACATTCCCTTTTTTGCTGTCTTTTGCCGGATCTATCATAGAAATACGATGAACGCCAGGAGTTAAGCTGATTTCATATGGAGTCTTAGATGCCTCATATAAAGTTCCTTCTTTTTCGTCATCAATAAAGATGCCTATTTTTGCTTTGGAATTCATCATTTTATTGTACTTGAGTGGATGAAACATTTTGTCCATGACGCTCATGGAAAGATCTTTTGCCATTCGATTGGAATCTTTTACTGTTAATACTAATTTTGCACTCATATTTTCCCTCCTGAAGTCAAGCGTTTCAAGTAATGCGCTCTTGTATTTTGGGCATCGGATTGTTGTTTTGGTATGTAATAGAATGATCCGATTCCGGCTAAAATTTGTGTTTATTATACTATTATTTGAAAAACTATATGAAATAGGCATAAAAATTAGACAAAAATCAGATGAAAACATAAATTAAACTTTTAATGATTCCTATGATACGATTTTTTAAAAAGAAAATTGATTTTATGGGAAAACAAAACTTATTTTGGAATGGAGAGAAGCGCAGGAGGCTGTGAACGACAGAACAAAAGAAAGAAATGACAGAAAACAGATACCGCGGTGGCAAAGCTGTTCACAAAGCTGGCGGGCGTGACAACGGCGTCTTATCTGTGGGTTGAAACAAAATATCATGAAAAACAGAAAAGAAGCATATCGTATAAAGATAACGGATGAACGCAGGTGAATCCATGAACAGACTCTGGAGCGGTATGCTTCTTCTTGGTATTGCCTACGGTGCTTTTTGCGGAAAGCTGCCGGAGGTGACAGACGGTGCGCTGCGTGCTTCAAAAGAGGCAGTTGTGCTGGCAATTTCTCTTCTGGGTGTGACGGGCCTTTGGAGCGGGCTGATGGAGATTGCAGGGAAAGCGGGAATGATCGACAGCTTGGTAAAAAAGATGGGACCGGTCATGCGCTTTTTGTTTCCAAAGGTACCATCGGATCACCCGGCCATCCAATCGGCTGCCACAAATATGATCTGTAATGTATTCGGTCTTGGCGCAGCGGCAACGCCGCCGGGCCTTCTTGCCATGGAACAGTTCGAAGAGCTGGAAGAGGAACGGCGGAAAAACAAAAATCCGGCCGCTGTTCCGAAAGGAACTGCAAACCGGGAAATGTGCACCTTTCTGATTTTAAATATTTCTTCCCTGCAGCTGATACCGGTCAACGTGATTGCATACCGCAGCCAGTATGGCAGCGTGCATCCAACGGCCATTGTCGGACCGGCACTGGCAGCGACGGCAGCAAGCACGGTAGCGGCTGTTTTATTCTGCAAATGTATGGAGAAATGCAAAAGCTGAGAATGCGGTCTGCCCAGGAATATTTATAAAAAAACAGTAAATTCGCCTTCTTAGGACTAGCCGCCGCGGCAACGGCTTGGTACAATAAAAGAAATGAGGGATATTGAATTTTACATAGGAGGAACACAAGAGCATGGCAGGATATGTGAGTCTTCAGGATGTAACCAAGACATACAAAATGGGTGAAGTCACCATCAAGGCCGCGGATGGAATCAATTTTGATGTGGAAAAAGGTGAGTTTGTGATCGTTGTCGGCCCGAGCGGCGCGGGAAAGACGACCGTTCTGAATATCTTAGGAGGCATGGACACGGCGACTTCCGGAAAGGTGCTGGTGGACGGCGCGGAAATCAGCAAATACCGCGGCAAGAAGCTGATCCAGTACCGGCGGGAGGATATTGGATTTGTTTTTCAGTTTTATAATCTGATGCAGAACCTGACGGCGCTCGAGAATGTGGAGCTGGCGATGCAGATTTGTAAGCATCCGCTGGATGCGTCGGAGGTGCTTGCGGAGGTTGGGCTGGAAGAGCGAAAGAATAACTTCCCGGCGCAGCTTTCCGGCGGAGAGCAGCAGCGTGTGGCGATTGCGCGTGCGCTGGCGAAGAATCCGAAACTGCTGCTCTGCGATGAGCCGACCGGCGCGCTCGATTATGTGACGGGAAAAGCGATCTTAAAGCTGCTGCAGGATACCTGCCGGGAGAAGGGGATGACGGTCATTGTCATCACTCACAACTCGGCGTTGACACCGATGGCGGACCGCGTGATTAAAATCCGAAACGGAAAAGTGGCGGGAATGAAAACAAATGAGAACCCGACGCCGGTGGAAGAGATAGAATGGTAGGTGGACGATGAGAGCATTTCGAAAAGACTTTATCCGGGAAATCACAAAGAACAAGGGGCGGTTTCTGTCAGTCTTTTTCATCGTGCTTCTTGGCGCGGCGTTTTTCTCGGGCATTCGGTCGGCGGAAGGAGATATGAAGGTTTCGGCGGACCGGTATTATGATGAAGTAAATTATATGGATTTGAAAGTCCTTGGAACGCTGGGGCTGACAGACGATGATCTGGCGGATATCGCGAAGACGGATGGCGTGAAAGCGGTCTACGGCGGAAAAACGGTGGAAGTGCTGCATGACATCGGCGAGAGCGAGCAGGTTGTGAAGCTGATTGCGCTGACGGACGGTGTGAATGAGCCGCGCGTGGTCGAGGGACGGATGCCGGAGAAAGAGGATGAAATTCTTGTTGATACGCAGTTTCTAAAAAGTTCCGGCTGTGAGATCGGAGATCAGGTAACGTTCACTTCCGGAACGGAGGATCCGCTCTCAGATTCGCTGACCGGGGACACGTTTACGATTGTTGGTTCGGCGACACTCCCTTATTATATGGATCTGAACCGGGGAACGGGCTCGATTGGAAACGGAAGCATCAACAGTTTTGCACTGCTGCTTCCGGAGACATTTACCTCGGATCTCTATACAGAGATTTACGTCCAGGCGGATGGCGCACAGGAAGAGGCGAGCTACAGCGATGCGTATGATGAGACGGTGAAGGCTGTACAGACGAAGATTGAAGCGCTCGAGGATGCGGCGTGCGACCGGCGGTATACGGCAGTCAAAACCGAAGGACAGGAAAAGATTGATGATGCAAAACAGCAGGTCGCTGATGCAGAGCAGAAATTAGCGGACGCAAAAACAGAGCTGGATGACGGTGCACAGCAGCTTGCCGACGCGAAAGTGACGATTGCGGACAAAGAGCAGGAACTTCTCGACGGCGAACAGACGTTAAAGGACAAAGAACAGGAGCTTCTTGACGGAAAGCAGACGATTGCTGAGAAAGAACAGGAACTCCTTGACGGAAAACAGACCATTGCAGACAAAGAGCAGGAACTTCTCAGTGCGAAAGCAACCATCGCCGATAAAGAGCAGGAGCTGGCATCCGGCAAGGCAACGCTGAAAGATAAAGAGGCGGAACTTGCGAGCGGAAAAGCGACGCTGGAAGCAAAGGCGGCAGAGCTGGAAAGCGGAAAAGCGGAGCTGAATCAGAAAGCCGATGAACTTGCAAGTGGAAAAACCACACTTGAGGCAAAAGCGAAAGAACTTTCCGACGGAAAAGCACAGATTGCAGAGAAAGAAACAGAACTGGCATCCGGCAAAAAAGAGTTAGAGGAAAAAATGACGCAGCTTTCGGCGGCAAAAACCGAACTGACTCGGAAGCAGACGGAGCTGAATACTGCAAAAGAGCAGCTTTCCGAAAAAGAAACGGAATTGAATATTGCAAAGGAGCAGCTTTCCGCTGCACGCGAGGAACTGGACAACAAGAAAGCAGAAACCGCTGCAGGACGCACACAGTATGAAGCGCAGAAGGCAGCGTATGAAGAACAGAAGAGTCAGTATGAGACAGCCAAGGATCAGTTAGCCCAGATTTCCAGGCAGCTTCCGATGGTGGAGGCTGCGCAGACAGAAGTGACTGGTCAGATCGAGGTGATTGAGGCTCAGCTTGACGGACTGACAGAGGAAGATGAAGCATATGTATCCCTGTTGGAACAGAAAACTGCGCTGGAAGCAAAGCAGACAGAGTTAGCACAGCAGCTTTTCACGATGCAGGAGCAGAAAACATTTCTGGAACAAAACATCGCAGCGTTTGAAGCAGCAAGCGCTGATGCGGAAGCCCGGCTTGCGGCTGCAGAAGCTCAGATTACCGACGCAGAAAGTCAGCTTGCCGCTGCAGATGCACAATTAACAGAAAAAGAGCAGGAATGCGCCGCAGGCGAGGCACAGATTGCTTCTGCAAAAGAAGAACTGGAAAGCGGCGAAGCTCAGATTACAGAGGCTCTTGCCCAGCTTCAGGATGGAGAAGCACAGGCAGAAGCTTATCAGAAACAGATTGAGAATGGCGAAGCCCAGCTTGCATCCGCCAAAGCAGCGATTGCCGACGGAGAAGCTCAGATTGAGACGAACCGCAGTAAATTAAAAGACGGAGAAACTCAGCTTGCGGCTGCCAGAGCCCAGCTTGCTGATGGGGAACAGCAGATTGCATCGTACCGACAGACGATTCAGTCGGGTGAGGCCCAGCTTGCCGCTGCAAAGCAGACAATTTCCAGTGGAGAAAGTCAGCTCGCCGAAGCGAAACAGACGATCGCCGACGGCGAAACCCAGTTAGCCGAAGCCAAGCAGACGATCGCCGATGGAGAAACTCAGCTCGCCGAAGCCAAGCAGACGATTGCCGACGGAGAAACCCAGCTTGCCGACGCGAAACAGGAAATCGCCGACGGAAAAATCTCCCTTGCGGATGCGAAACAGGAAATTGCCGATAAAGAAAAGGAACTTGAGGACGGCAAAGCCGAATACGAAAAAGCAAAAGCCGACGCCGAACCAGAAATCGCGGATGCGAAGCAGGAAATTGCGGACGGTGAGAAAACACTCGCAGACCTGAAAAAACCAACGTGGTACGTCTGGGGACGGAATAAGGTAACGTCAACTGAGAGCTTCGGTCAGGATGCCGGCCGTATCTCGAATATCGGAAAATTCTTCCCGGTTATCTTCTTCCTCGTGGCTGCTCTCGTCAGCCTGACGACGATGACACGAATGATCGAGGAACAGCGTCAGCAGATCGGAACGTTAAAAGCCCTCGGCTATTCCGACGGCGTGATCGCCTTTAAATATTTCGCATACGCGATGCTCTCCACCGTATCCGGCGCTCTCGCGGGCGTGGTGGTTGGAGAAAAAATCCTGCCCTGGGTTATTATGAATGCCTACGGCATGCTGTATACCGGACTCCCGTATTACATGACCCCGCTGAACTGGGAGCAGGGAGGCCTTGCGATTCTGGCGAGTGCAGCCTGCACCGGCGTGGCGACGATCGCGGCATGCTACAAAGAACTCGCCGCAGGTCCGGCAGAGCTGATGCGGCCGGAAGCACCGAAAAACGGCAAACGGATTTTCCTGGAACGCATCGGCGTACTCTGGAAACATCTGAACTTACGCAGAAATCAACCGTGCGGAATCTGGTGCGGTATAAAAAACGATTCTTCATGACCGTTATCGGAATCGGCGGATGCATGGGTCTGATCCTCGTCGGTTTCGGCCTTCAGGATTCCATCACCGCGATTGCGAAAAACCAGTTCGTCAGCCTCTTCACCTATCAGGCGAATGCTGTGCTGAATTCAGATGTGGATGAATCCGAAAAAGAAGCATTGCAGACCGATCTGGAAAACTACAGCGGCATCGATGAGCTGCTGGAAATGTACTGCCAGAACATCGAACTGCAGACCGACAAAAAGACCGTGGATGCAGTGCTTGAAGTGCCGAAAGAACTGACGAATTTCAATGACTTCTATGCCTTCCGAGACCGGAAAAGCGGAGAAGTTTACGAATTCCCGACCGACGGCGGCGCAGCCATCAGCGAAAAGACAGCAACGATGCTCGGCGTAAAAGCAGGCGACACGGTTCAGCTGAAAAAAGGCGATGATATTGTGGACGTAAAGATTTCGATCATCGTCGAAAACTACGTGCGCCATTACCTGTATCTGGCCCCGGATCTCTACGAGGAGCTGTTCGGCGGAGCGCCGGACTACAACCAGCTTCTGATGAAATATCAGGACATGTCGGGCAATTATGAGACAGCACTCGGAGAAAAAATCATGACGTACGACGGTGTAGCGGCAATCTCGTTCACATCCGACCTGATTGATCAGATTGACAACATGCTTCGTTCCCTCGACATCGTCATCGTGGTGCTGATCGTATCGGCGGGCCTGTTGGCGTTTGTGGTGCTGTACAACCTGAACAACATCAACATCACCGAACGACAGAGAGAGCTGGCAACGCTGAAAGTGCTCGGCTTCTTCGACGGCGAGGTGGCATCGTACGTGTACCGGGAAAACATGGTGCTGACACTGTTCGGCGTTATCGCGGGCATGGGAATTGGAACGTTTTTACATCATTGCGTAATTCAGACCGTCGAGGTCGATATGATGATGTTCGGACGAAACGTGTTCCCGCGGAGCTACGGCTGGAGCGCCTGATTACCCTGGCGTTTGCTCTGTTCGTCAATTTTATGATGTTCTACCGGTTAAGAAAAATTGATATGATTGAATCGCTGAAAAGCGTGGAGTAAACAACAGAAAAAGGCCGTCCGCGGTGATGCAGAGAATCTGCAGAAACCGTGGGCGGTTTTTTCATTTTGAAAGTGAAATATGAGCCGGAATGCTTGTTTTTTCAGACATTTCGTTGTATAAAAAAAATAAGGGTTTTTATCAGAACAGAATCAAAAAACAAAGAGTAAAGGGGATTTTTACAAATGGGAACAACAGAAACGAAAAAAATGAGAGTCGGCGTTGTCGGCTGCGGAGCGATCAGTGATATTTATCTGACGAACATGATTCATAACTTTGAGAATCTTGAGGTAGCAGCATGCTGCGCAGGCCATCTTGAACATGCGAAAAAGAAAGCAGAGCAGTATGGCATCAAGGCTGTACCTACGAGGAAATTCTGGCAGATCCGTCGATTGAATGGTAGTCATTCTGACACCGGCACCGACCCACGAGGGCTGATCCGTCAGGCACTGGAAGCCGGAAAACACGTTTACACTGAAAAAACAATGACCCTCGCACCGGAAACGGCAGCGAAACTGATCGAGCTGGCAGAGGAGAAACATCTCTATCTCGGTTCCGCACCGGACACCTTCCTTGGATCGGCACTGCAGACCGCAAGAAAAGCGATCGACGACGGCTGATCGGCGAGGTGACATCTTTCGAAGCATGCGCAAACCGCGATCTTGATTTGCTGGCGAGCATCTTCCGTTTTCTGCGGATGCCGGGCGGCGGAATCTGCTATGATTTCGGTGTTTATTATCTGACGGCAATTGTGAGTCTTTTTGGTCCGGTGGATCGCGTTGTATCGTCCGTGCGAAACCTTGCGCCGAAGCGCGTCAATGTCGTCCCGGACAGCCCGGAATACGGCCAGGAATTTGACTACAGCAACGAGAGCCAGGCTTTCACGATTCTGGAAATGAAAAACGGCGTGACCGGCACATTCTGTGTCAATGGCGACAGCACCATCAACGATCAGGCGGTATTCACAATTTACGGCAAAAAAGGTATTTTAAAGCTGGTGGACCCGAACAATTTCGGCGGCGATATCGTCTACATTCCGGGCGTGAAGGACTGGACACAGCAGGCAGTTCCGGAAGTGCTGGATTATGGCTTTGCCTACAGCGAAAACAGCCGCGGCCTCGGTCCGTCCGAGATGGCAGAAGCAATTGCAGAGGGCAGACTAAACCGTGCGAATGCCAAAATGGCATACCATGTACTGGATGTGATTGATCAGATTATGAAGAGCGCAAAATCGGGCGCATTTGAGAAGGTTCCGTCCACCTGCGAGAGACCGGCGGCACTGCCGGTACCGGAAAAAGAGCAGTAAAAATAAGGAGTATTTATGGAAATATATAAATTACAGCAATTGCTGTCGGAAATGTCTTTACAGGAAAAAATAGGACAAATGGTGCAGCTGACCGGTGCATATTTTGATAAGGATGCGGTACTGACCGGTGTTGTCGGAGAACAATTACCGCCGGAATGGATAATCCGGTATGCGGGTTCTGTGCTGGGGGTGATTGGCAAAGAAAAAATATATGACATTCAGAGCAAATATATGGAACAACACCCACATCATATTCCTCTTATCTTTATGGCGGATGTGATCCATGGATGCCGGACAATTTTTCCGATTCCGTTGGGACAGGCCTGTTCCTTTCATCCGGAGCTGGTTTCCGAGGCTGCGTCGATAGCTGCCTCGGAAGCCTCTTCTGAAGGGCTTAAAGCAACATTTTCTCCTATGATTGATGTTTCAAGAGATCCGCGTTGGGGAAGAATGATGGAGTCTTTTGGAGAAGACCCGTATATGAACGGAATCATGGGAAAAGCAATGGTAGATGGCTATCAGCAGAAAAGCGATCAGGGAGTAGCAGCGTGCCTGAAGCATTTTGCAGGTTACGGAGCAGTGAATGCAGGGCGGGAATACAATGATGTTGAAATATCCCAACGGACATTTCTGGAGCAGTACGTAAAGCCTTTTTGTATGGCATTAAAGGCAAAGCCTGCTATGGTTATGACTGCATTTCATGCAATAGATAGAAAACCGATCAGTGGAAATAAAAAACTCCTCAGGGAGCTTTTGCGGGATAAAGAAGGTTTTGATGGAACTGTTATTTCAGACTGGGGATCGATCGGGCAGCTGGTGGAACAGGGAGTGGCAGCTGATATGGAAGAAGCTGCGGTTCAGGCTGCAGAAGCCGGTGTGGATATTGATATGATGAGTCCTGCTTATATGTTTTGGCTGGAAAAGCTGGTGGAAAACGGGAAGATTCCGGAATCGTTTATTGATGAGAGTGCATTCCGGGTTCTGATAATGAAAAATCAGCTGGGACTTTTTGAAAATCCGTTTGCAGGACTTGGAAAGAGTGAAAAACTCACCCCGTATCATCGGGCAAAAGCATATGAACTGACCAGCGAAAGCTGCGTCCTTTTAAAAAATGAAAAAATATTGCCTCTGTGCCAGAAACAGAGGGTGATCTGGGCCGGACCTTATGTGACATCAAAAGAATTTTTGAGTCGCTGGTCAATTTTTGGTGAACACGAGGCAGTTGAAACCATAGAGGATATTCTTCAAAAGAAGCAGATAAAGGCGGAATGTATTCCGGGCTGCAGAATGCTTTCGGATGAAGAGTGTAAGATATGGCAGGTGGAACCGGAGCGGTTCGATGAGCCAGGGAATGAACGGTGGCTGGAAACGATAACCGGGGATGATACTGTTGTATGTGTGTTGGGGGAACATGAGTCTCAGTCGGGAGAGGCGGCCAGCAGAGCGTTTCTGACCCTGCCGGAAGAACAGCAGTTGTTTTTTGAGAGAATAGCAAAGCGCACCAGAAATATTGTAACTGTGGTAATCACAGGAAGACCGCTGGATCTGCGAAGAATATCCGAAAAATCCAGGGCTGTTATTATGGCATGGAGACCCGGAACTATGGGAGCGGAAGCAGTGGTAGACATTGTATACGGAAGAACCAATCCTTCCGGAAAACTGGCTGTAAGTATCCCATGGTGTGTGGGACAGGTGCCGGTGAGCTACTGGGATATAAAAACAGGACATATTTATGATGCCGATCATCCGGAGAACCGTTTCAGCAGCAGATATATGGACATTCCCAATACTCCGTTATATCCGTTTGGCTTTGGACTGTCTTATACAGAATTTAATATTTCGGATATTGAGGTACAGGCAGGACCGGATAAAAGAGTTCATGTACATTGTAAGGTAAGTAATACAGGTAAGGTTGCGGGGGCAGAGGTAGTGCAATGTTATTATGAAACGTTATGTTCATCTGTAGTACGTCCGAGAAAAGAGCTTGTTCGCTTTCAGAGGGTATTCCTGGAACCGGGAGAAAAGAAAACGGTAGATTTCTCTATAGATCGGGAAGAATTTTCTTATTACGATGAAAATATGGAAATCGTCTGCAGCCAGATGAAGCTTCGCATTAGCATTGGAAACAGCAGTGATCATGAATGGGGAAATAGTGTTATATTTGTTTAGCGGGGAGGACACGGCTGAAATGTGTGGAGGCCATGCCGAATTCATAGCCTATTTCTGATAGGATTGCAGGTACATCTGACGGAAGTCGGTAGGGCTTACATTTTTGATTTCAAAAAGACTCTGTTAAACGTAGAAATACTGTTAAAACCGGATTCGAGCGACACTTCGGTGATCGTGAGATCCGGTTTTTTAACAGGTTTTCGGCGATATGGAGCCGTTCCCTGGTGACGAAATCCGTGAAGGAGAGGCCGGTGTATGCGCGGAACAGCTTGGAAAAATGGCAGCGGGAGAATCCGGCGACTTTTGATGCTTCTTCCAGGGAAACCGGTTCGGTGCAGTGACTTGAGATCCAGGTACATGCAGCAACCATCTGGCGGTGTACCTGTGCGGAATGGCCTGTTTTTTGCGGTGCGGCAGTTTCGGTCGGCACGGAGAGATTTTCGCCGAGCAGAATAAAAAACTGATATAGCAGAACGCATCCGCGCAGTTCGGAAAAACTGATACCGGAGAGGGAGAGCCTGCGCAGCTCTGTCAGAAATCCGCGAAGCTTTTCGATTTCCGGGAAGTTGTTCTGATTCAGAAGACGGATCTGATAAAAAAGATAAGCAACAGACTGGAAATCCACGCGTTTTTCCAGAAAATCTGCATCGAGCTGAAGCATGATCAGGCGATGTTCTCTGTTGGTTGTGGAAACAGCGTGCAGCTCGCCGGGCCAGATAAAAAGAAGATCACCGGGCTTTAGCGGAAAGGTTTCTCCATTTACTTCATAGATAATGCCGTTATCCTGTGCAAGCACAATTTCGATATAGTGATGCCAGTGCAGACCGAAATAGGCGGGGACATGCGAAATAGAGATATCGTAAACATAGCTGTTAGCAAAATGATTGTTTTCGAAAAAAGAAGTCGAATCGTTTTTCATGGCAAAAGAATCCTCCGTATCTGATAAACGGTATTATACAACAGAAGAGAGAAAAAATATAGAAAAAATCGAAACATCTGGGCAATGATCGGCAATATATAAGTAGTGTTTTACGAGGATCTGTATTATGGTTAAGATATGAAAATTGTGAAGAACGGCAGAAATCGGAAAAAGAGTGATGTGATTTTGGCGAAAATTCACAATAAAAGTTTATGAAAAGTGAAGAAGTGAGAGGTAAGCGAAAAATGCAGATTTATGTAGATGGAAATGCTGTGCGAAGCGGAAATGGGCAGAAGGAATATCCATTTCAGACGATTTCCGAGGCGGCAAAAATTGCAATGCCCGGCGACGAGGTGCTTGTAGCGCCTGGCGTATATCGGGAATATGTAGATCCGGCGAATGCGGGATGTGAGGATGCAAGAATTGTGTACCGTTCTGTGGAACCGGGAAAAGCTGTGATTACCGGTGCGGAAATTGTGGATAACTGGGAGCATTTGGAAGGTGATGTGTGGACAGCGCGCGTTTCGAACGGATTGTTTGGGGATTACAATCCATATACGACACTGGTCAGCGGTGACTGGTTTATCGCATCCTACACGGCACACACCGGAGAAGTGTATCTGAATGGAAAATCTATGTATGAGGTGACAAGTCTGGATCAGGTGAAAAAGCCGGAGATCTATAAAAAATCCTGGGATCAGGCATTCACGGTTTACACCTGGTATGTGGAGCAGGACGAAGAGAAGAATGAGACCGTTTTCTATGTGAATTTCCAGGGGAAAAACCCGAATGAGGAAACGGTGGAAATTAATGTGCGCGAGAATTGCTTTTATCCATCGAAGGAGGCATCGGTTATATCACGCTGGCCGGCTTTGTTGTAAAACAGGCGGCAACCCAGTGGGCTCCGCCGACGGCATATCAGGAAGGAATGGTCGGCCCGCACTGGTCAAAGGGATGGATCATCGAGGATTGTGAGATTTCAGATTCGAAGTGCTCGGGCATTTCACTTGGAAAATACAGACAGCCGAACAATGACAATAAATGGCTCAAATGGAAATTCAAAGATGGCACACAGACGGAGCGTGACTGTATCTGCCAGGCGCAGCGGGAGGGATGGACAAAGGAAAACATCGGAAGCCACATCATCCGCCGGTGCAACATCCATGACTGTGGACAGACGGGTATTGTAGGCCACTTAGGTGGTGTGTTCTCGATCATTGAGGATAACCACATTCACCATATCAATAATAAACAGAACCTTGCGGGTGCGGAGATCGGCGGCATCAAGATGCATGCAGCAATCGATGTGATCATTCGAAGAAACCATTTCCATCACTGTACGAGAGGCCTCTGGCTCGACTGGCAGGCACAGGGCACACGTGTTACGCAGAACCTGTTCCATGACAATACGCTGCCGAACGAGGAAAATGCAAATCCAGAAGGTATGGACGGTATCGGCGAGGATATCTTTATTGAAATTTCCCACGGACCGACACTGGTGGACAATAACGTACTGCTTTCGGACCGCGCGATGAAGCTGGCAACGCAGGGTGTTGCGGTAGTACATAACATGATCGCGGGATCGTTTACTGCTGTCGGCCGCGGTGTCAACAATGGCTCCGAAAAGCTGCCGTCGCCACGCTACACACCGTACCATGTGCCGCATCGCACGGAGATCAACGGATTTATGACGGTTCTTCACGGTGACTGCCGGTTCTACAATAATATCTTCATCCAGAAGCCGGTTCGTGCGGGAATGGAAGAAATCCGTAAACTGACCGGAGATAATGAGTGGGATGACGGAAATCTGACAGCAGGAACCGCACCGTACAGCGGATATCCGACATTGGAGGAGTACGTGGCAAGATTTGAGGGCTATTGCGGAATGGGCTCCGGAAAGTCACCGGATCTGTATTACGAGAAGCTGCCGGTATGGCTTGGCGGCAACGTTTACTTCAATGGGGCGAAGCCGGCAGAGCAGGAACAGGACGCTGTAGTGGATACCGAGCATGAAATCACCATCGGTGTAAAAGAAGAGAACGGAAAATGGAACTGGAGACCAATGTTTACGATTATCTGCGCAGAATGCCTGTGCAGTGATCTCAACGGAGACGCTTGGCATGGCATTTGAGCCGGAACAGAAATATGAGAATCCGGATGGAACGCCGATCGTGTTCCGATATGACTACTTCGGAAACCGTCAGGGCATTCATCCGCTGCCGGGCCCGTTTGCATCAAAAGAGGCTGCGGAAGAAGCATTATCATAAAGAAATTCTATAGACCCGCAAAAAAATAGCGTAAAAAATTCAGCGCCGCAGAGAGTGAATGATTGCGTCACAGCCTTTTTTGCAGTGTTTTCGGGTTTTACTATAACAAAAAGGAGTATAGAGAAATGATTTACTATGTCAATAATTCCGCTCCGAAGAATGGAAACGGAACAAAAGAGATGCCGTTCAAGTTCATCAACGATGCGGCAAAAATTGCAAAGGCAGGAGATGAAGTTCTGGTTGCACCTGGTATTTACCATGAATATGTTGATCCGGTCAACGGCGGAACCGAGGATGCGAGAATCGTCTATAAGAGTGAGAAGCCGCTCGGCGCAAAGATCACCGGTGCGGAAACGATGAATGACTGGGAGCATTACAAAGATAATGTGTGGGTATGCCGTGTAGACAACGGAGTTTTTGGCAATTATAACCCATACACGACAATGGTCGGCGGTGACTGGTATTTTGCACCGGTGGTACGCCATACCGGCGCGGTTTATCTGAATGACCGCCAGTTATACGAGACAGAGACGCTCGAGGAGTGTATCAAGGGCGAGGTTTATGCGCCGTCCTGGGAGCCGGAGTGGTCGGTTTACAAATGGTATACCGAGCAGGACAAAGAGAAAAATCAGACGGTCATCTACGCAAACTTCCAGGGTAAAAACCCGACGGAGGAAAAAGTAGAAATCAACGTGCGCCGGAACTGCTTTATGCCGTCGAAAACAGGCGTAAATTACATTACGTTCAGTGGATTTGATGTCAGCAAGGCAGCAACGACATGGGCGCCGCCGGCTGCTTATCAGGACGGTATGATCGGTCCGCACTGGTCGAAGGGATGGATTATTGAGGACTGTGAGGTCAGCAACAGCAAGTGCTGCGGTATTTCGCTCGGAAAATATTACGATCCGGAGAACGACCATTACTTACCAGAAAACACGTAAAAAGCCCGACCCAGATGGAGCGTGATGCTGTGTGCCGCGGCCAGTATCACGGCTGGACGAAGGAGAACATCGGAAGCCATATCATCCGCCGCTGCCACATCCATCACTGTGAGCAGACCGGTATTGTCGGACGGATGGGCGGTGTGTTCAGTATCATTGAGGACAACCACATTCACAACATCAACAATATGCAGCAGCTTGGCGGAGCCGAGATTTCCGGTATCAAGATGCATGCAGCGATCGATGTTGTGATGAGAAGAAATCATATTCATCATTGTACGATGGCATCTGGTGCGACTGGGAGGCACAGGGAACACGCCTGACCCAGAACCTGCTGCACGACAACTGCCCGCCGGAGGGAACACCAAAGGCAGAGGGCGCCATGATGAGTCAGGATATTTTCATCGAGGTTGGCCATGGTCCGACCCTGATCGATAACAATATTATGCTCTCACCGGTCAGCGTTCGTATGGCGACCGATGGTATTGCCTGCGTACACAATCTGATGCTTGGCTCATTAACTGCAGTTGGCGGCGGAACAGGAGACCGTTACACGCCGTATCACATCCGTCACCGTACCGAGGTTGCCGGATTCATGACATTCCTGCATGGCGATGACCGGTTCTACAACAACATCTTTATCCAGAATTACCCGGTTGAGGAAACAGAAACGGTTGAGGACATGGGCTTCAAGATGGAGGATAACCAGGAGGTCGGAACGCATGTGTTCGACGAGTATCCGACCTATGACGAGTGGATCAGCCACTTTGAGCTGGATAAACCGGCCGACATGAGCAAGCTGGAGCCGTATCACAACAAGTGCCATCTGCCGGTTTGGGTAAACGGAAACGCTTACTTTAACGGAGCAAAGGCGTGTGTGAATGAAAAAGAGAATCTTATGGATAACGAGAACCAGGTTAAGGTGGAACTTGTGGAAAAAGACGGCCACTATTCCATCAAGACGAACGTGTATGAGTTCCTGAAGGATTTCCGGACGGGAATTATCAACAGTGATATTTTAGGATACGCCTTCGAGCCGGAGCAGAGATTCGAAGATCCGGACGGAAGCACGATTATCTTCGATCAGGACTATCTTGGCGAGCACCGCGGCGTGGCAGCAATGCCGGGACCGTTTGCGGATGGAGCTGAGGCAGAGAAGATTCTGTGGTAGAAAAAATCAGAACTTACCGGTTGATATGAAAAAAACAGGGCGCTGTGCAGGAAATGGCACAGCGCCCTGTTTTGGTAAAAGGAAAGTCAGGATGCCTTTGCAGAATCTTTTGCCGTCGGCATTTTCTCGTATAAGATTTTCAGCATAATCGGTGTTGCAATACTCGAGAAGAGAATCAGCAGAATCACGGCACTGAAGAAATCGCCGGATAAAAAGCCTGCATTCAGACCCTTTTGCGCGACGATCAGACAGACTTCACCGCGGGTCATCATACCGACACCGATTTTCAGGCTGTCGCCCCAGGTAAAGCCGCATCCCTTTGACATCAGGCCACAGCCGATGATTTTTGCGACAAGGCCGACGATGACGAAACAGATGGCAAAGAGTACGAATTTCTCGTTCATGCCGCTGAGCGTTGTTTTAAGACCGATACTTGCAAAGAAAATCGGTCCGAAAATCATATAGGAGCTGATATCCATTTTTCTTCGATGTAATCGGAAGAATCGAGGGAACACAGGATAACGCCCGCAACGTATGCACCAGTAATATCGCGATGCCGAAGTATTTTTCGGAAATGTAGGACAGTCCGAAGCAGAGTGCAAGACCCAGAATCGGGAGACGGCGGGTGTGCGGAAATACGGAGTTCATGCGGTTGAACAGCTTAAAGCAGAGAAAACCGAGCACAATCGCAAGGGCAAAAAACAGAATGGTGGAGGCTGCTACTTTCAGCGGATTGGATGTCGGATCTTTAAAACCGATGACAACAGTCAGCACAATGATACCAATGACATCATCAATGATAGCTGCGTTTAAGACGGTTGTTCCAACCTCTGTTTTCAGTTTGCCGAGTTCTTTTAAGGCCTGTACGGTGATGCTGACCGATGTTGCAGTCAGAATAACACCGATAAAAACAGCGTGGTAAAATTCTTCCGTTCCGACAGCAGAGAAGCCATAAAAGCTCATGTATAAGACGGCTCCAAGAACCAGAGGAACAAAAACACCGGCACAGGCGATCAGCAGGGATTTCACTCCGGTGCGGAGCAGATCCTTCAGGCTGGTGCCAAGACCTGCGGAGAACATCAGCAAAATGACACCGATCTCCGCCATTTGTGCGAGAAAGTCAGATTGCTGAACGAGTCCCAGCACACTGGGTCCAAGGACAATACCGGCAATCAGTTCGCCCACAACCTGCGGAGCCTTGCATTTTCTGGCAAGAATACCAAACAATTTTGCGAATACGATAATGATTGCCAGGTCTTTTAAAATGACATACGTATCCATGAAAAAGATACCCCCTTTTATGAAGTTTATGTATGTGTCGGCAGCTTGAAAGAGCAATGCCGGAGTTTGATACGCATACATTTTCAGTATAGCAAAAATTGAGAAAAAATACTATCGGCAAGAAAGAAAAAATAAAGTAAAACGGAAAAAGAGATATAGAAAAGAGCATGTAGATATAGTATGATCAAAGCAGCAAATAAATTTTACATGGAGTTCAAAAAGCGGGATCAAAAAAACGAAAGGGGAAATAAAAAATGAGAGTTGGGAACGTGAAAGAAATTGTATTTTCCAAAGATCCAAAACAGATGAACTGCTGCGGGAGGATTTCCCATACGCCGAGGTAAAATGCCCGCCGGAGTTTTCGGCTGAGGTGCAGAATGAAAAAGACGGAGATGTGCTGACAACGAAGATTGTGGTTTCTTACAACGGTGCGCATCCGTATTTTACAAATGCCGGAAGTATTGGGGTTTCATTTCCGTTGCAGGACCGCTACACGGACAGTGTGACCTGCCGTGACTATCGGTGCCATGCACATGTTTTCTGTGGGGAGAATACCAGTTATATTATGGCGCTCCGCATGGGTGGTGCGGCTCCGCATCTGGGAATGGTGCTCACAAAAGGCAGTCTTTCTGCTTACAGTATTGAGCGCGATCTGAAACTGCAGAGCAATGACAGAGGCTGCTTCTGGCTGCATCCGTCTGCACAGGAGTTTGCGCCGGGAGACACGATGACGCTGGAGTGGAAAGTATTTCCGCATCAGGGACGCGAAGATTTCCGGGAGAAATTAAGAGCATTTTCCCAGGTGATTCTGGTGGATGCTGAGCAGTATGTGATTTATCCGGGAGAGACGAGTAAGGTAACCATTGAGCCGACATTTCCAGCGGAAAAAGTGACGATAAACGGAGCACCGCTGGAAAAGACGGAAAATGGTGTTTATGAATATCTGTTTGAAAATGAAAAAACAGGGGAGTATGTACTTTCAATTTGTGCCGACGAGGTGAAAACCACCTGCCGTCTTCTCGTGCAGGAGCGGCCGGAAACACTGGCTGCAAAACGGTGTGCGTTTATTGTTGATCACCAGCAGTATCATGGAAAGATCAAAGAACTGCAGGGTGCCTATCTGCCGTATGATAACGAAGAAAAAATTCTCGTCTGCACGCCGGAAAACGATTTCAATGCCGGACGGGAGCGTACCGGTATGGGTGTGCTGATTGCACGGGCACTGCAGCAGAATCTTTTAAAAGACCGGGAAAAAGCGGAACAGAGTCTTCGTGAGTACCATGCATTCTATCTTCGCGAGCTGGTAAATGCATCAACTGGACTTGTATGCAACTGCTCAGGAAAAGACAACAGCTATTTTCGGCTTTACAACTACCCATGGGCAGTGACATTCTTTCTTGAATGCTGGAAGCTGTGGGGAGAAAAAGAAGATCTGAAGACAGCAGTTCATATCACAGAGAAATTTTATGAACAGGATGGATTCCGTTTTTATCCGATTGAAATGCCGATTGTGATGCTCTGTCATGAGTTGGAAAAAGCAGGAGAACAGAAGGATCTGAAAACAGTAAAAGATCTGTTTCGATGTCATGCTGATCAACTGATTGAGATTGGAACGGCTTATCCGGCTTCGGAAGTAAATTACGAGCAATCGATCGTACAGCCGGCGGCCGAAGTCATTCTTCAGGTTTACGAAGTGACAGGGGAAGAAAAATACCTGCGCGGAGCGGAGCAGCAGATCGCCGTCCTCGAACTCTTCGACGGCCAGCAGCCGGACTACCATCTGCATGAAACTGCAATCCGCCACTGGGACGGCTACTGGTTCGGAAAACGCAGAGTCTTCGGAGACACTTTCCCGCACTACTGGAGTGCAGAAAACGGTCGAACCTTCAAGCACTACGCTCGCCTGACCGGAAACGAAGAATATAATATTCGCGGTGAGCATTCCCTGCGTGGCGTGCTGTCCATGTTCTTTGAGGATGGAACAGCGACCTGTGCGTACCTGTATCCGTATTCCGTCAACGGCCAGAAAACCGATTTTGCTGATCCGTATGCCAATGACCAGGATTGGGGATTGTGCATGAATCTGGAATAAAGAATGACCAGAACCTTCAAACTGAAATCATACAGAGTGATTCAGTTTGGAGGTTTTTTGGATTTGCAGAAGATGGATTCCGGCATGGTGTAAGAATAATGATATGATTTTCCTCAATGATGATGTAATAAAACCAGAACCAGACAAAGGATTTGTGAAAATCAAAAGGGTATGGAAACAATCCATACTCTATTTTTTCTTTTAAAAAGAGAAATAAAAAACGTTGACGAAAAAAAAGAAATTTGATAAACTGGAAAAATAAAAGGGAGTAGCTAGCCAACCGTGTTCACTTCTTCGTCAGTACAGCTATTGATATTCAATAACTCGGAAAGTGATTAAATAGCGAGACTTTTACTGTAGATGCAGTAGGAGTCTCTTTTTTATGCCTATAACACCTGCTGCAAAGAATGCAAAAGAAAGAGAGGAAGATACGTATGATGTTACAGGCAGGGATTTTGATAGTGGGTTTCCTTTTTCTGGTAAAAGGAGCAGACTGGTTTGTGGAAGGGTCTGCAAGCATAGCAAGAAAGTTTGGAATTCCCCAGCTGATTATCGGACTTACCATTGTTGCAATGGGAACGAGTATGCCGGAGGCTGCTGTAAGTATTACCGCAGCGATGCAGCAGAACGCAGGAATTACGATAGGAAATGTGGTTGGAAGCAATATTTTGAATATTTTTATTATTCTCGGACTTACGGCATTAATAACAAATGTGGCAATACAAAGGTCTACCTTGTTTTATGAAATACCGTTTATGATGTTTGTTACGGTAGTTTTAATGATATGCGGAATGACAGGAGGAAAAGTAACGTTTGCCGAGGGCATAGTCTTATGGTACTGTTTCTTGTATATCTTGGCTATTTGTTTGTAATGTCGAAAAAAGGGGAAAATCCGGAAGAGGAGGAAGCGAAAAATTATCCTGTCTGGAAATGTCTTCTTTGATGGTGGCAGGCGGCGTCCTGGTTGTAAAAGGAAGTGATTTTGCCGTCAGCGGGGCAACCGAGATTGCCCGATACTTTGGAATGAGTGAGCGTTTTATCGGATTGACGATAGTTGCTCTCGGAACATCTCTTCCAGAGCTGGTAACATCTGTGACAGCGGCAAAAAGAGGAAATGCAGGGATTGCAATCGGAAATATTGTCGGAAGCAATATTTTTAATATTTTATTTGTAATTGGAACAGCCGCACTGATCTGTCCTGTGCCATTTGAAACTAAATTTATTGTAGACACAGGAATCGCAATTCTGGCAGGTCTGGTTTTATGGATTGGGACGTACAAGAACAGGGAATTACGGAAAACGTGTGGTGTCGTTATGCTTTTATGCTATGCAGGATATTTTGCATATTTATGTGTGGTATAGGATGAACCATTTTTGATGAAACCATTATTTAAGCACCGACCATTTGGCCGGTGCTTTTGAAGTGCATTCAAAGCTATGCGAAACGGAAGAAAAAATCAAGAATCATGCTAGAATCTAGTACATCGTTTTGTAAATAACTATACCAATCACGCAGGATGCAGATTCGAGTGTGCAGGTATAAAAATGTAGGCGTAGCGGGCTACGCCGAGGCTTTTATGCCTGTGCAATCAGATTTGCAGACAAGTGAGTGGTATAGTTATTTCGAAAACGATGTACTAGCTTCGGAAGGCGGAAAACAGTCCCAAAAAGTGCAACAATTTTCTGGAAAATATGCTATAATCTGATCAAAGTAGAGAAAAGCGGAGAGTAGAAATGAAAAAATTACCAGAATCAGAACAGGAAATTATGATGATTATATGGGAATATGAGGAACCTGTCAGTCGATTTCAAGTTGAAGAAAAGTTGAATGTAGAGAAAAATGTTGCACCGAGTACCATTTTAACATTGCTTACTCGTTTGGAAAAAAAAGGATTTATTCAAAAAGTGAGGAACGGGAAATCAAATCTTTATGTACCATTAGTAGAAAAAGAAAATTATATAGGCACGGTTGGAAAAAACATGTTAGATAAAATGTTTCAAGGGTCATTAGCAAAATTCGCATCGGCACTGTATGATGGAGAAAAACTTAGCTCAAAAGAGGTTAAGCAATTGCAGGAATTTATTGACAGACAAAAATAGAAAAAGTGGTGTAGAGGATATAGTTACAGATGGCATTTATCATAAAGTGGAATCTTTCAATAGGCATAGTCGCATTTATGGCATATGTTGTACAAAAAATAATGGGGAAAAGGCTCGGTCATTACTGGAGAAAGATAGTCTGGATACTTCTGACACTTAAAATGTGCTTTCCATTTTGGAGTGTGACAGAGAAATTTCGGCAACATCCTTTTATGATTTCTATGCCGGCATATTATATCGGGGAACAAAATCAAAAGACCGCGATCATGACGAAAATGGGAAACGTTTCAATTCGAAGGTGGATGTCAGGCGAAAATTTTTGCTGTATATATGGATTGCAGGGATGATTTTATGTCTTTTGTTTCACGCAATACAATATAGAATATGGAAAAAAAGAATATTTGCAGAATGTAAAAAGATGCAAAAAAATTCCGTATTAGAAGCTCTAAAAAAAGCAAGCGAAGTTTGTAAAATAAAAAAAACAGAAATATGGGTCTGTGAAAATCAAGATTTTTATTCTCCTATGTTGTTTGGTGTACGAAATACAAAAGTATTGATTCCACAAGAAATGCTGGAAACGGAAAATTACTCCTATGAAGAATGGTATTTGATTTTTTTACATGAATTGACACATCAGAAAAAACACGATTTATGGTATAAAAGGTTTCTTCAAATTATAAGGGATGTTTATTGGTTTTGTATCCCAATGCTGTGGGTGCAAAAATGGCAAATATAGATATCGAATGTGTCTGTGATGAGACTGTTACAAAACATATGAATCTGACGCAACGGAAAGATTATTGCAATGTTATTTTAAAAGTGGCTTCAAAACAAACGAAAAAAGAATTGTCTGGAGTTGTTTCAATGGTATCAGAAACAGAGATACTGAAAGAACGATTTTACAATGTGTTTTTAGCAAGAAAAAAACTTCGAATATACGTCACTGTTTTTCTTTTTGGAATAATTATTTTGAGTTTTTCGGAAATGCAAATAGCGCGACAAATATGGTCATCATCGCATATAGAAAATTGTCCAAATGCAAAGCTGCGGTACAAGGAGAAGTGGTTTGGAATGCATGGGAAAATGAAAAAATGTAGTATGTACACATCAATATGCATGGGGAGATGACTTACAGAAAGCCAGATATGGAGTAGAAAAAATCAGGTGTAATGAATGTGGAAATTTTTTTTGAGATAAAGATCAGGCAAGAAAAAATAGTCTGCCATGGGTATAATGATTAATTAGACAAATGTAGAAAAAAGATTGACAAAAAGTAGGAAGTATGGTATTTTTGTTATACAAATGTAGAACGTACGTTGACAGGTATAATAATTTTTAAGGAGAAAAGTATGAAAGCGGTAAAGAAAAAAATTTCCATTTTTCTAATGACCTTAATGTTGGCCAGTACATTTTCTGCCAATGTAACAAAAGCGGATGTTATCGAAAGTAAGAATATTTTTGCGTATGAAGAAATTATGCCGTATGCTGCAGTTTGCCCGAGATGTGGAGGAAGAATAACATCGTCAACCGTATGGGGAAGCTGGATAAGCAGTGATACAGTTACATGTACTCATGGTCACGCATGGGGAACTGATTTGAAGCAGTATAGAACAGGAATAAAAACTACAAAATGTTTAAATTGTAACGCAGGAAATACTGCTAATGTGAAAGAAACAAGAACAATTTGTCACGGATATGATAATTAATGGTTAAAACACAAGGCTGTTGTATGATATGTAAAAAAACAGAAGTCATGCAATAGCCTTGTGCTATATAGAAACATAGGGGGTAGCATAATGATGGGAAAAAGGTTGAAAGAAATTTTTGGTTTGATTCTGATTAACATCACATTAGTCAGTGGGAGCTTAAATGCAGAAACGGTATATGCAGATACACAAGCCAAGATTGAAATTGAGAAAACGGAAATGCCATTAAAAATTTGTGTTGATGAAGAAAATAAAAAAACGGTACTTCAAATAGTGGCAGCCTGGAAGAAAATATATAAAAATAATGGAGTGGAACTAATGGTAATCCCATCAGGGCAACAGGCTTCGGAAGAAAAAGTACAGGAGATCCAGAATGAAATTACGACAGGAGAAGGGCCGGATGTATTTTTGGCAGAAGGGCCGAATCCGACCTGGAGTGAGCAAAGAGCAGTTGTTTTTGAGGACCCCAAAAAAGAAATGTATCAGGGAACCTTTCTTTCGTTGAAACCATACATGAAATATTTTGATATAGATATTTTAGAAGAGAAGATTTTGTCTGCAGGTATGGCTAATGAGGAACAAATACTGATTCCTATGACATACGATTATTTTCTATATGCATTTACAACACAGGATTTACCGGAAAATACAGAAATATCAAGAAATTGGCTGGAATTAGCCAGACAAAAAGAAAAAGCAATTCAACAGATTGTAGGGCAAAGAAGTGGGGTTCAATTTTTTGATACATTTAGTGAGGTAGTTGATTATAAGAAAAAAACACTTCTATATTCGGAAGAGCAGATAAAAAAGTTTTGGATGAAACAGTAGCATTAAAAACAAGATCATTAGCTTTAAACTGGAAAATAAAAGATACAGGAGTAGTAAGTCTAAATGATTTGGAAGAACTTGGAGGTGAAAAAACAGTTCATACGGTATTTGCAATGCCGAATCAGGAAGGCGGATTCACTGCAAATGTTACACTTTATGCAGGAATTAATAAGAACACAAAGCAACCTTTAAAAGCAGTCTCCTTTTTACAAATGCTATACAGTGAAGAAGTTTTATCGGGAAAAGGAATAGAGTTAGAAGATAAAAGAGAGGCAAGCAATATAAGATTTCCGCAAGGGGTTTCTATTTACAAAAAGGAACTAGAAAAACGAATGCGGAGTCTTTCGAGACAAGATCAAAAACAAATCAAAACGATACAGGAAGAAGTAAAAACTGTTCGATTTTATTCGGTATGGGACAGGGAACTTAATTCCTTATTATCTAAGTATGAGGCACAGGAAGATGAAAAGCAAAAAGAGCATGTCTTCATAAAAACAATACAGAAATGGAAGGAAAAAATACAGAAATGACATAAAAAATCAGTCCTGTGGAGTGAGAGTTGCAAGAAACAGATTTTCCGGAGTACTGTGGAACAGTCTGTAAAGCCAAAGCGGATATTCGCAATCCGCTTCGTTACTTGCTCATAACTGAATAGCTGCTTCACAGCTTATCAGGACTTGGTTGATTCGGTTAAATTCTTTTAGGGTTTGTCAAGGGTGATGAGTAGCTTTAAAAACAGGCTCCTCTTCACCCTTAATTTATATATCGGTTAATGATCTGTGCGTTTGAGAAATTGATTCGTATATATCAAGACACATATGACAGAGCATTACTTTTGACAGGAATTTTTAGAAACAATAACCTTTGTCGGTCGATACAGTTTTTCTCCGAAGAAGTAGCCTTTCTGTATTTCCTCGACAACTCTGTCTTCTTCCACCCGGTCGGTTTCTTCGATGTGCACTGCATCATGGATATGAGGATCAAATATTGTACCATTTGCTTCCATCGGTAAGACATTCAGCTGATATAAATTCTGCGCCAAAGCTGTACGGAAATCCATCATAAGAAGCTTTTCATCCATATAGGCCCAGCGATTCGTCGTTCGTTCCGAACTGACAATTCCATATTCGAGATTGTCTTTTACAGCCAGCAGCTTTTCAATCCATGTGCTGACTCGGATATTTGTATCTCCGTCATGACAGTCTGCAAATACTTCTTGTGTCTGTCTGGCGATCATCTGGATTCTCTTTCCAATTGCAGAAGCCTTCGTTGTGGGGTTCAGATTTTCCGCCCCCAGGCAAAACTCTTTTCCGGCCTGAAGTACATTTGCGAGAAGCTGTTCCGGTACGAAAACGGTATTTATCGGGAAGCGTTTCGGCTTTTCTTCTGTGAATTGACTCAAATCTATCTTTGCAAGATTCTCTCCTGATTGCAGTATCAGGGTAAAATCGCCGCATTCCATTCCAACCTCGATCCATGCTTTCAGCCGGCTTGCATCCTTTGGAAATTCAGGACAGATCTCCTCCATTTTCTAGGTTCTGACTTTCCTTTTAGAATCCTTTGATTTCAGATACAGGTTCAGACCTTTTCCTTTGATTCCGGAATCCAGCAAAATGTCGAAACCATCTGTTCGCATGGGAATCATGTGTCGTTCTTCGTTAAGCCAGGTTAATGGAATGCATTCCTTTCCCCATTGGATGGTTGAAATTTCAATTCCGGCGGTCCATGGGAAAAGTACAAGCATGGTAATAGGCTTCGCGGTAGGATTGGTAAGTCTGGCTCCCTGGGCTGCAGTTCTATCCGCGGCCACAACGGAAAGATCCTCGTATCCGATTGTTTCCTGACCCAGTGTTTCTCTCGATTTCGTATCACTTAGATAATAGTACGTCATATTTGGAATCATTTCTGGAGTATTCTCTCCGATGGTATATTCCAATCCTTCCAGCATATTAGTTTGATCTGTCCATGCTGAAAATTCTGCCAGCAGATTTTGCTTTTTACAATTTGAAATCACACGAACCCCAAATTGCTGGTCATGTTTCATATCTTGTGCTTTTGAAAGGGCACAAGCATCTGTCGCAGTCATAACCCTTATTACATGAAAGCCTGCTTTTTCCATGGCGGTCCGTACATTTTTCTGCGTTATAATTTCCGGTATAGAAAGGGCAAGCACACAATCGCTTATCTGTGCAAATGCAGTTTTTTGAAGCTCCATTTTCAATTCCTTCATCAGAGCAATACAATATCGAATCGAACAAGGCTCCAGGGTAGAAGAAACTGCGCTTTCTGCTTCCTGCATAAAGTCTTCTTCGTCTGTGTTTCTCTCGTGAAGCATCCGTAATATCCGCCTGACTCATAACGGTGAAGATACGGAGCAGTTACTTTTTATCAAGGGTTCTCGCGCATTACGCCGACCAGTGCATGCGGGACATATGGCTCTTCGAGATAAGCAGTCTCATCCGGTGTCAGCTGTACACCGATGGCTTTGACGCCCTCTTCAATATGCGATACCTTTGTCGCCCCGACAACCGGAGCAGTTACTTTTGTGAGCAGCCATCCGAGCGAAATCTGGATTCTCGTCAGCCCCTTCTTCTTTGCAAGTTCACCGACGCGGTCGATAATGATGGCGTCTTTTTCTTTCGTCGCATCATACTTTCCTTTTGCGTACGTATCTTCCTGCAGCCGTTTGGAAAGCTCCGACGGTTTTTTTGCCAGGCGGCCGGAAGCCAGCGGGCTGTACGGTGTCAGTGCAATATTCTGATCCTTGCAGAACGGAACCATCTCGCGTTCCTCCTCGCGGAATAGCAGATTGTAATGTCCCTGAATCGAAACAAATTTGGCCCAGCCGTTCTTATCCGCAATATAATTTGCTTTTGCCAGCTGCCATGCGAAGCAGTTAGAAATACCGATGGCGCGTACCTTTCCTGCAACGACAGCTGAATTTAATGCCTCCATCATTTCTTCTACCGGTGTGTGATAGTCCCACATATGGCAGATATAAAGGTCAACATAGTCCATGCCAAGATTCGTAAGGCTGCGATCGAGAAGACCTAAAATATGATCTTTTCCGCTCACCCCGTCTGCAATTTCCTGCGGGCTGCGCGGGAAATTTTGTTGCGACAACGACTTCATCACGTTTTGCAAAATCGTTCAGCGCGCGTCCCAGATACTGCTCGCTGGTGCCGCTCTGATAACCGGCAGCGGTATCAAAAAAGTTTACACCAAGTTCCAGACCGCGTTTTAAAATCGCGCGGGAATGCTCCTCGTCCAGTGTCCAGGAATGTATGCCGCTTTTTGCATTTCCAAATCCCATACATCCCATACAGATTCTCGATACCTTTAAATCCGAATTTCCAAGTTTTGTGTATTCCATGAAAAATCTCCCTGTGCGATGATGTACTCCCAGAGTACATGATTTCGTGCTTTTCTAAGATACTTCCATTGTAAAATCGGAATACAGATTTGTCCAATACTTGATGCAAAAAGAAGGGTATGTTCAAAAAGCATGAAGAACGAGAGAAAGAACAGGAAAAACATGTGAAGGAACATATACAAAATCAAGTGAAAGTCAGTTTTCTAAAAGTAAAAAGTCAAATCAGAACATTTTTTTTCATCCCGGAGTATGCTAAAATTTTTTTATAAGACAAAGACAGGATGTGCGAAAGCATGTTGCAGGGGTTTTTACGCACAATCCGGAAAAGAGGAAACATGAAGAAACAGTATTACTGCAATCCATTAAACATGGACTACCGTTACCAGTTTATCGAGGATATGAGAAGCGGCGAGGACAAGATTTCCCGCGAGGCCGCCGATCCGTCGATGATTTTATTTCAGGGAAAATATTATATTTTTGCATCCATGACTTTGAGCGTCTGGGTTTCGGAGGATATGGTTCACTGGGAGAGCACCGTCTGCCGGACAGCCTGCCGCTGTATGACTATGCGCCGGATGTGCGCGTGGTCGGCGATTACGTGTATTTCAGCGCATCCCGTCGTGGCACGATCTGCGATTTTTACCGCACGAAAGATATCTTAAACGGTCCGTTTGAGCGTATTCCGGGAACCTTCGATTTCTGGGATCCGAACCTGTTTCTTGATGATGACGGAAAGCTCTATTTTTACTGGGGATGCAATAACGTGACTCCGATCTGGGGTGTGGAGCTTGAACCGGAGACGATGGTTCCAAAGACCGAGAGAAAAGAACTGATCTACGGTCAGCCGGAAAAAATCGGATACGAGCGCGTCGGAGAAAATCATTCCAAAATGCCGCTGAGTGAAGAAGAAGCTGTTGAAAAATTCAAAGAATTTCTGAAAGCACAGGGAAAAGATGCGGATCATCTGACGGAGGAGCAGATCGGGTTTGCCAAAATTATGTTCAGTCAGAGACCGTTCATCGAGGGCGCATGGATGACGAAGCATGACGGAACCTATTACCTCCAGTATGCCGGCCCGGGAACGGAATACAACGTTTACGGTGACGGTGTTTACGAGAGTGATTCCCCGCTTGGCCCGTTCCGTCTGGCAAAGAACAATCCATATTCCTATAAACCGGGTGGATTCCTGCGCGGTGCAGGCCACGGTTCGACGATGGAAGACCGCTATGGAAACTGGTGGCATACCGCGACAATGCAGATCAGCAAAAACCACGATATGGAGCGTCGCGTCGGCATCTGGCGGGCAGGTTTCGACAAAGATGGTGTCCTGTTCTGTAATCAGCAGTTCGGCGACTGGCCGATGGCGGTGGAGCAGGCAAAAGAAGACCCATGGGCAAAACCGGAGTGGTATCTCTTAAGCTATCAGAAAGCAATGACGGCATCGTCCTCGGAAGAAGGCAGAGAACCGTCGTTTGCGACAGATGAAAATATCCAGACCTGGTGGCGCGCAGCCGGAAATCAGCCGGGTGAGTGGATTTCGATGGATCTTGGTGAGGTAAAAGATGTCCGCGCCGTACAGATCAATTTTGCAGATGACAAAATCGATGCACCTCTGCCGGGCGAGCGTCAGGGCGAACGATATATCGACCCGAGCCAGCATAAGACCAGATGGCTGCTTGAGGCATCCGCCGATGGAACAAACTATTTTGTTCTGGCAGATAAATCAGACGCAGAAACCAATTTGCCGCACGATTTCATCGTAAAAGAAGAGGGTGTACAGATCCGTTATCTGAAACTCACTGTTTTTGAAGTGCCGTACAACCAGAATCCATGCATCTCCGGTCTTCGTGTTTTCGGCCTCGGCAACGGCGAAAAACCATCCGCACCGCAGTACCAGGCAGAGCGGACCGGAACTATGGATATGCGCATCACCATCGAGCCACAGACAGACGCTGTCGGATACAACGTCCTCTGGGGTTTTGCACCGGACAAGCTGTATCACAGCTGCATGACCTTTATGCCGGAGCAAATATTGGAGCGCTGGTAGAAGGCGAAACGGTGTATGTGAGAGTCGATGCGTTTAATGAAAATGGAATTACGGAAGGAACCGTAAGGCCGCTTGCATGATACAATTATATTGAAAAAGCAGAAAAACAGCTCAGGTGCTCTTTGGAGAAATGAACATTAGAAATAAACGGATTGAACATAAGGAGTATTTATGGAAATACATGAATTACAGCAATTGCTGTCAGAAATGTCATTACAGGAAAAAATAGGACAGATGGTGCAGCTCACCGGTGTATACTTCGATAAAGAGGCAGTACTCACCGGTGTTGTTGGCGAACAGTTACCACCGGAATGGATCATTCAATATGCCGGTTCAGTGCTTGGAGTGATCGGTAAAGATAAAATTTATGATATTCAGAGCAGATATATGGAACAGCATCCCCATCATATTCCGCTTCTTTTTATGGCAGATGTTATCCATGGATGTCGGACGATTTTTCCGATTCCGTTGGGGCAGGCGTGTTCATTTCATCCGGAACTGGTGTCTGAGGCGGCTTCTATAGCTGCCTTGGAGGCATCTTCAGAAGGGCTCAGAGCAACATTTTCTCCTATGATTGATGTTTCAAGAGATCCCAGATGGGGAAGGATGATGGAATCCTTTGGAGAAGATCCATATGTAAATGGGATCATGGGAAAAGCAATGGTAGATGGCTATCAGCAGAAAGATGATGCCGGAATAGCGGCATGCCTGAAGCATTTTGCGGGTTATGGGGCAGTGAATGCAGGAAGGGAATATAATGATGTTGAAATATCCCAGCGGACATTTCTGGAACAGTATGTAAAACCTTTCCGTATGGCATTAAAAGCAAAGCCTGCTATGGTCATGACAGCTTTTAATGCTATTGACCGTAAACCGATAAGCGGAAATAAGGAACTTCTTAAAGGGCTTCTGCGGGATAAGGAAGGATTTGAGGGAACTGTAATTTCAGATTGGGGCTCCATAGGTCAGCTGGAAGAACAGGGAGTGGCAGCTGATATGGAAGAAGCAGCAATTCAGGCTTCCGAAGCCGGTGTAGACATTGATATGATGAGTCCTGCTTATATGCTGTGTCTGGAAAAACTGGTAGAAAGCGGAAAATCCCGAAAGCGTTTGTTGATGAAAGTGCATTCCGGGTCCTGATGATGAAAATCAGCTGGGGCTTTTTGAAAATCCGTTTGCCGGTCTTGGAAAGAGTGGAAAACTGACTCTGCATAACCGGGAAAAGGCATATCAGCTGGCGGGCGAAAGCTGTGTCCTTTTGAAAAATGAAAAGCTGCTGCCATTAAGCAGGAAGAAGAAAGTTATCTGGGCAGGTCCTTATACAGCGTCAAGAGAATTTTTAAGCCGCTGGTCAATTTTTGGAGAACATGAGGCAGTTGAAACAATAGAAGATATTTTACAAAAAAAGCAGATAGAAGCAGAATGTATTACAGGATGCAATATTCTTTCTGATGAAGAGTGTAAGGTATGGCAGGTGGAACAGGAATTGTCTGACAAGCCAAGGGATGAGCAGTGGCTGGAAACGATAACCCATGAAGATACGGTTGTATGTGTACTGGGTGAACATGAGTCCCAGTCAGGAGAGACTGCCAGCAGGGCATTTCTGACTTTGCCGGAAGAACAGCAGGTGTTATTTGAAAAAATAGCAGAACGTACAAGTAATATTGTGACTGTGGTAATTACAGGAAGACCATTGGACCTGCGGAGGATATCAGAAAGATCCAAGGCTGTCATTATGGCATGGAGACCCGGCACTATGGGAGCTGAAGCAATCATAGATCTTGTGTATGGCAGAATAAACCTTCCGGCAAATTATCTGTGAGTATTCCATGGTGGTGTGGGACAGGGTGCCCATAAGCTACTGGGATGTAAAAACCGGACATATACTTACAGAAGATAATTCAGAAAATCGTTTTGCCAGCAGATATATGGATATCCCAAATACGCCGTTATATCCATTTGGCTATGGATTGTCCTATACAGAGTTTGATATTTCGGACATTGATGTGCAGACAGGACAGGATAAAAAAGTACATATACATTGTAATGTGTGCAATACAGGGAATGTTGCGGGAGCAGAAGTAGTCCAGTGTTATTATGAAACATTATATGCATCTGTAGTACGTCCAAAGAAAGAACTTGTCCGTTTCCGAAAGGTTTTCCTGGAGCCGGGGGAAAAGAAGGATGTAGATTTCTTTATTGACCAGGAAGAATTCTCATATTATGGCAAAAACATGGAAACCGTCAGCAGCGGAATGAAACTGCGTATCAGTATTGGAAACAGTAGTGACCACCTTGTTTCTGAGAACATTATACAAGTATAGGAAAAAAGAGACATGAAGGATTTTGAAAATGATTTGATTTATTATCCTAATCCGGACCCGGTCAAGGAACCGAGATTTATTTTAAATTCTGTAGATGAATTGGAAAAATCAGCAAAATACAGTGTTACCTGCAATGGAACAGAGCGAGTGGTATACCATACAGATTCGTTTGACTATGTTGTTGTAGTAGATAACGAAGCGTATGATCTGGAGATTTCAATCCATGCATCATATGAAAAACTTGAAATCCGTCCGTCCAGCTTTGGCATAGTTCCTTCTGTAAAAGGAGAAACAATCCATATCCATCTTGATGAACCGAGAAGTTTACTGTAGAGACAGATGGTGGTCTTCATGATGCATTGTTTGTACTTTGCTCGCACAGGATTGAGAAACCGGCAGATACCACCATCTGCTTTGAAAAGGGCAAGGTATATAATGTAGGAGTTCTTACCTTAAAGTCCAATGATACGGTTTATATTGAGGAAGGTGCGGTTGTATCAGGGTGTGTATATGCAGACCACTGTGACAATATTTCCATTGTAGGAAACGGAATTATCAACGGAGCCTGCTGGCATCTGCCGGACAGTAATGCACACCGTTTCTTTATCTATGCCAAGTGGTGTAATAATGTACTCTTAAAAGGCTTTACGGCTGTAGACGGACCTTCCTGGCATGTAGTTCCTGCGGCGTGTGACCATGTTGTGATTGATAATATGAATATTATGTCGAGGATTGTAACGGGAGACGGTATTGATATTACGAGCAGCCAGGATGTAGAGGTAAAAAATTGCTTTATCCGTTCCACAGACGACAGTATCTGCATCAAATCCCAAAGATTGTTTGAAGATCCGTCAACGGTACGTGATGTAACAAAAGTGCGTGTTCACAATAACGTAATCTGGAATGCAGAACCCGGTAATGCCATAGAGCTTGGTTATGCCCTCCAGAGCGAAATCCACGACCTGGTATTTGAAGACTGTGACATCATACACTGCCAGTATGAAGGAAACATGGGTGGTGCGGCGATTTCCATACATCAGGCAGATGGAGGTCATGTTCATGATATACATTATAAAAACATCAGAGTAGAGCAGGCAGAACAGAAACTGTTCGATATTAAGGTTCTGCTTTGCAAATATACGGAACAGCTTGCCAAAGGAGAGATTAATGATATCTATTTTGATAATATCCAGGTGCTGAACGGAGATATCCCGGTTTCCGTGATCCGGGGGTACCAGACACCGACAGAAGAAGTACGTGTTCATGATGTCCATTTTGATAACATTACTTTTATGGGGAACAAGTGTGAAACCTGGCAGGATATGCGGCTAGTCACAGAACTGGCAAATGATATTTACGTCAACGGTGTCAGAACATGCAGACAGATGAAATTCTGAGAATATTACCATATAGGGAAGATTCAACAAATAATGGCAAGGATTCTCCCACCTCGATAGGTGGTGAGATGAATTGCAAATAAGAAAATTAACGGCAGTGGAGGGCGGAGAGAAATCGGTATCCCTACTGACATGAGGCAAACCACAGTCAGCATTCTGCTGACAAGTCAGACTCTGTGAAATTACCGACTGTGGATTGAAACAACTTCTTAAATGAATATAGTTTTTTCAATTATATTGACAAAGCAGAAAAACAGTTCAGGTGCAGAAATGCACTTGAACTGTTTTGACGTTAGGCGTATCAATGACTAATCCAGCCGACCTGAATGGATCAAGGAAAATTTTACACTTGTTGATTTACCGTTCTTTCTTCATCTCAAACACCAGCGCAATCGGTGCGGAGCCTCGTCTGTATCCTGCCGGGACAGTTATGCAAAGGCCGCCTTCGACTTCTTTGAATGCAACCTTTTCTCCGTTTTCCACCATACAGATCTCCGAAATCTTCGTCTCGGTATACGGTACGAAATTTCTGCCTCTACCGATTCCTGTACCGTCGGATATAACCGGAATACATAGACAGAATCACCTTTCTGTGTGAACGAAAGGGTTCCGCTCTGGTACGGCGCGCAGACGCGGGTTCCGTAGATAGCATCGCCGAAGGTTTTCATCCACTGGCCAAAACCGTTCAGGCTGTCCCAGGCATCGACCGGGATGCGGCCGTCTGGCTGTGGGCTGACGTTCAGTGCCATGTTGCCGCCTTTGGCAACGATGTTGACAAGCATGCCGACAAGCTCACGCGGAGATTTATAATGATCGCCGTATTCGTACGTAAAGTCAACGCCGAGGGTAAGGCAGCTTTCCCATGGAACGTTCAGCGGTTCTTCCGGAATGCAGAGCTCCGGTGTCACGTAGTTTTCGTAAGCGCCGCCGATTGTACGGTCAACGGAGAGAATCCACGGCTGAATCTTACGTGCTTCCTCAACGATCTCTCCAAGCTCAATATCCTGGCCGTTGCTCTCAGAGACCCAGCCCGCGTCGAACCAGAGAATATCCAGCTTACCGTAATTCTCACAGAGCTCCAGAACCTGATTTTTTGTATATTCTTTAAAACGGTTCCACACGTTGGGATATTCCTTCGGATCGTAGGAAGGTCCGCGGGATGTCAGACCATCTTTTCTCAGATCTTCATTCCAGTAGTCCGGGCAGTGCCAGTCGGCTTTGGAAAAATAAGCACCGATGCCGATGCCTTTTGCACGGAATGCATCAAACATGGATTTTACGATATCCGCATTTTTATGTTCATGGAACGGGCAGTCCTCTGCAGTTGTTTTATAATCTGTATATTTGGTGTCCCAGAGGCAGAATCCGTCGTGATGCTTTGTGGTCAGAAGAAGATAACGGAATCCGCAGTCCTCTGCCATCTGCGCCCATTCCTCCGGCTGAAAGCGGACCGGATTAAACGAACGATTCAGGCCGAAATACTGTTTTTTAAAGGTTTCGCCGTCCGTCCAGTTTACCTGGTGGCGGGACCAGTCTGAATCCTTGTCGCTTAATGCCCAGGAGGCAACCATGCCGGGCTGGCAGTACAATCCAAAATGCATCATCAGCGCAAGCTTCTGATCCCGGAACCATTCGAGCTGCTGCAGAACAGCCGGATCGGTCGGACACACATACGTTTCAGCGGCGCTGTAGTTGTGGACACCCTGGGAAACAATTTCCTGTTCTGGATCAGAGGGCGCTTCATTGCCCAGGATATCGATGATCGGTTCCGTTGTTCTGTTTTGATCTTCGTGTTCTAAGTTCTCTGTGCTCATAAGAGAGTCTCCTTCTCGTCAAGATGAAATTCACACCAATACTCGAAAATACAGCCAGAACCCGTTAAAGAGCCGGTTTTGGCACTAAAATAAGAAAGAATCCTGCCCGGAGGGCTTTTCTGTAGAAAAAACCGCGGCGACCCGATGACGTGCAGGCGGCCGCGGATCGGACAGGAATCCTGTCCTCGAGATAGTGTGTGTACGGACTCCCGACACCGGGATATCCGTCTGTGTTGTCTATAGAATACCATATAAATGTTAAAAAGTCACCCTTTAAATTTAAACAAAATGTTCATAAAAAATCGGTAAAAGTGAACAAAAAGGATCATAAAAAAATCTAAAAAAATAACCCCTACGGGGGCTTGCAGGACGAATTTTAGCGTAGTAAAGTAAAAAAAGAAAAAACAAGAAAAACAAAAAGGAGGAGAATATTATGCATATGGCTGATGCGTTGGTTGCGCCTGCAGTGGCTGCAACAATGTATGTCTGTTCCGGCGGAGCAGCTGGTTTTTCTGTAAAAAAAGTACGCCTGGAGAGCGACCCGAAAAAGATCCCAGTGATGGGAGTGATGGGTGCGTTTGTCTTTGCGGCGCAGATGATTAACTTTACAATTCCGGGCACAGGATCGAGTGGTCATCTCTGCGGAGGGATGATGCTGACTGCATTACTCGGACCGTACGCCGCATTTTTAACAATGATCGGTGTGCTGCTGATCCAGTGTCTGCTGTTTGCGGACGGCGGTCTTCTGGCGCTTGGTGCAACATCTGGAATATGGCGTTTTATGGGTGCTTTCTCGGCTATTTCCTGTTCTGGTGTCCGATGATGAAAAAGGGAATGTCGCGCGGAAAGATTGTAGGTGCTTCCATCCTTGGGTGCGTGGTGACGCTGCAGCTTGGTGCTTTCAGTGTGGCGCTGGAAACACTTGCATCCGGTATTACGGATCTGCCGTTTTCTGTATTTGTGGCAACAATGCAGCCGATTCATCTCGCGATTGGTCTTGTGGAAGGCCTGATTACAGCGGCCGTTCTGCTGTTCGTCTATGAAGCGCGCCCGGAGATGCTTTCATGCAGCGAAGAAAGAACAAAGAGCCGCTTTTCTTTCAAGAAGACAATTGCGATTTTAGGCATCGCAGCACTGGTGATCGGCGGAGCTGTTTCTCTTGCGGCATCCTCCAATCCGGATGGACTTGAGTGGTCCATGGAGCGTCTGACCGGTTCGACGGAACTGGAAAATGACGGAACCGGCGCACATGCAGCGGCGGAAGAGATTCAGGAAAAAACGGCACTTCTGCCGGATTATGGTTTTAAAAATTCGGATTCCACGTTTGGAACCAGTTTTTCCGGAATTGCGGGATCTGCAGTTGTTCTTGTTGTCTGTGTCGGTGCATGCTATGCATTCCGCTTCTTTAAAAAGAAAAAGTCATAAGATGCACGGAACAGGAGAAAGAAATGAATAAACTTGGCAATGCACTATATGAAATCCATCATATGGATATGCTTGCGGCAAAGGACCAGTGGGTGAACAAGCTTCATCCGCTGGTTAAACTTGTTTTAACGGTTGTTTTTCTGACCGTAACGATGTCCTTTCCAAAGTACGATCTGACCGGCCTGCTGCGCATGGGAATTTATCCGATTGTGCTCTTTATTGTCGGCGAAATTTCGTTAAGCGACAGCATCCGGCGGCTTCGGATTGTTCTGCCGCTCGTCTGTTTTGTGGGGCTGTTCAATCCGATCTTTGACCGTCAGGTAATCGGGCATATTGGTACTGCTCCGCTGACAGCAGGGATGCTTTCCATGGTGACGCTGATGATCAAAGGTATTTACAGCGTACTGGCGGCGTATCTTCTGATTGCGACAACATCCATCGAGAAAATCTGTTATGCACTGCGTCTGGTTCATATCCCTGCCATTCTGGTGACACAGGTGCTGCTGACGTACCGCTATGTCACGGTGCTTCTTGAAGAGGCAAACCGTATGACCCAGGCGTACAGTCTGCGCGCGCCGAATCAGAAGGGTGTTCATTTCAAGGTATGGGGAACACTGGCCGGCCAGCTGCTTCTGCGCAGCATGGACCGCGCAAATGAGGTGTATGAAAGCATGACTTTGCGTGGCTATCAGGGAGAATTTTACTATACAGCGAAGGAGCCGTGCAAAGCGAAGGACTGGCTGTATATGGGGGTGTGGCTTGTACTTTTTGCCGTACTGAAAGTAACGGGATGAAGCGCTGCGTGGGAAGACATCTATTTGCAACAAGTCGGAAGAAGTAGAAAAGCAACCTAGTGCTGTTATCTGCACGCGGGAAGAGAAAAGAATTGTCGGGAGATATCAAAAATGAGCCATATTCACATCAAATTTGAACATGTTAATTATTCTTACGAAAAATCAGTCCCGATTCTGCAGGACATCACGTTTACTGCACACGAAAATGACAGCATCGGACTGATCGGCGCGAACGGTGTTGGAAAATCGACGCTGCTGAAACTTCTGGTGGGACTGAATCTGGACTACGAAGCAGCATCCGTGTGGAGGAAATGCCGGTTGTAAAAGAGATGCTTCCCAAAGTGCGCGAAAAAATCGGCTACGTCTTCCAGGATTCCGACAGTCAGCTTTTCATGTCGACGGTATTTGAGGATGTTGCATTTGCTCCGCGAAATTACGGGCTGCCGGAGGAAGAGGTGGAAAAACGTGTAAACCATGCACTGAAACAGATTCACATCGAGCATCTGCGGGACAAACAAATTTACAAAATGTCGGGCGGAGAAAAAAAGATGGCATCGATCGCGACGATTCTCGCTATGACACCGGATATTATCCTGATGGACGAGCCATCGATTGCACTCGATCCCAGAAACCGCAGATCACTGATCCACATTCTGAACGATTTTGAACATCTGAAAATCATCGCATCGCACGATCTCGACATGATTCTGGAAACGTGCAGTCGCGTGATTCTGATGTCCGGCGGGTGCATTGTCTGCGATGGAGATGCAAAAGAAATTTTGACGAACCAGGAACTTCTCGAGGAAAATGGACTGGAACTGCCGTTCTGCCTGCAGAAGCCGGTGTGGTAGAAAAGGCCGAAAAAAACAAAAGAAAACAACAACCGGGGATATCTGAAATCAAAAGATCAGATATTCCCGGTTGTTGTTTTTAAAAAGAATCCGAAGGTCGAATCGGGATTCGGATTTCTGTTACAAATTTTTCTGGATCGCTTGTCATTCCGTTGTCAATTAAGGTGATTTCCTGCGATCGTCTGTCATAAAGATATCTCCAAAGAAAATTTATACAGCAGTACGAATCGGTTTCTTCTTTAAGTACCGAAACACCAGCAGGCAGAGGATAATAGAGGTCAGAGATCCACATGCCGTTGTAATGCCCATCGGGAACAGCGTGTCCGGGAACCAGATGGAAGTCAGATACACACCGGGGATTCTAACAAGCAGAATGGCAATGATATTGTGCAGGAAGGAAAATTCCGACCGTCCGCAGGCACAGAAATAGCCGCTGAAGGTGAAGTGGACTCCAGCAAAAATGCAGTCCCAGATATAACCGCGGATATACTGACCGCCGAGGCGTGCAACCTCCGCATCTGTTGTGAAAAGACCGACCACAGGAACGGAAATAAACTGAATCGTAATAGCGACGATCAGTCCGAAAACGACAGCAATCAGTGCAGCACACCACATGGTCTGTTCGGCACGCTTCTGCTTTCCAGCACCGATGTTCTGCGCGCCGAGCGCCGAAACAGTGGAAAGCATGGAAGATGGAATCAGGAACAGGAAGGTGATGATTTTCTCTACAATACCGACTGCAGCCGCTGCTTCCAGACCGCGCCGGTTAGCGATGATGGTAATGATGATAAAGGCGATCTGAATAAAACCATCCTGCAGGGCGATCGGAACACCGATTTTAAGAATCTGTCCCATCACAGCTGTCTGAGGGGAGAGATCCGACCGGGTAAGACGGATGCCGGTATCACGTTTGCGGATCGCAATCAGTGCCAGAATGACGCTGAGTGTCTGGGAAAGCGTGGTTCCAAGCGCGGCACCGGATGGACCAAGATGCAGGCGCCCATAAAGAGATAGTCGAGTGCGATATTGGCCGCACATGCGACTGCGATGAAGTACATCGGGCTTTTCGAATCACCAAGTCCACGGAAGATGGAACTGATGATATTATACGCGGTGATGAATGGAATACCAATGAAACAGATCGTCAGATAAGCGACGGTGCCGGAAACGGCTTCGGATGGTGTGGACATCACAAGTACGATCGGCTTTACCAGAAGAAGCAGGATTACCATCAGCACGACGGAAACACCGAGAAATAAAGTGATGGTATTTCCTGTGCAGCGTGATGCCTGCTTTTTATCTTTTGCGCCGACGGCCTGCGCGATGCTGACAGTCGTTCCCATGGCAAGTCCCACGATGATAACGGTAATCATATGCATAACCTGACTGCCGATGGAAACGGCTGTTGTACTGGCCGCACCGTCAAACTGACCGATGATGAAAAGATCTGCCATGCCGTAGAGCGTCTGCAGAAAATACGATAAGAGATAAGGCAGCGAAAAATAGAAAATATTTTTCCAGATACTGCCGGTTGTTAAGTTTCGTTTCATGATAGGGAAACCTCCTGTTGTAGAATATTACGATTATAGTAAACCCTACAATAATTATAGAGTCAAGAATATAATTTTCTGCACTTTATAAAAATACTTTAGATTTATAAGTTCGAACGTTTTCCGTGTGCACTCCTTGACAAATGTTCAAAAAAGAACTATTATACAAAAAAGTTCAAAATAGAACAAATAAGAATATCAAGTTAAAAAAGAAGGTGAAAAAGTATGTTTGATGAACAATGGCAATTTGCAGTGGAGGTAGAACGAAAATACAACCAGTACCGAAAAAAGGTCATGGTGCGTTATGATCTGTCAGCTGCGGAAGTGGATGTTCTGCTGTTTCTTGCGAATAACAGCCAGTTTGATCTTGCAGTGGATATTGTGCGTGTGCGGAAAATGCAGAAATCGCATGTTTCACTGGCAGTGAACAAGCTGTGTGAAAAAGGATACATTCAAAAAGAAACAGATGCGGCGGATCGCAAGAAAGTGCATTTGAAGCTAGAAGAAAGTGCATCAGAAATTATCCGCTTTGGACAGGATTGCCAGAGAGCGTTTGGAGAATCGTTGTTTTCCGGAATTTCCAGAGAAGACAGGGAAGAATTTCTCAGATTATGCGAGCTGATTCGGAGGAACGTGACGGAAAAATAAAAACGCTGAAAGCCAGAGAGAAGAACATAATAGAAAAATAAGACAAAACAAAAACAGAAAGAGGAGGAAAACAGTCATCTGCCCCCAAATGGCAAAGTACAGGAAAAGTGCAACGGATCTAAGCGGATGACAGAAAAACTATGACAATAACACAACTTATCGTATGTATTGTGGCTGGTCTTGGCGCCGGCTTGGCACGGGACTTGCGGGACTCTCCGCAGCGGCCGTTGTTTCACCGATGCTGATTACCTTTTTACACATGCCGGCTTATCAGGCGATTGGCATTGCGCTGGCATCGGATGTGCTGGCATCAGGAGTAAGTGCCTGGACTTATAAAAAGAATAAAAACATTGATATCCGCCATGGCGTGATTATGCTGATATCTGTTCTGATTTTACACTAGTCGCAGCTTCGTATCTTCGCTTGTGCCAAATGGAACCATGGGCGGATTTTCGAAAGTGATGACACTGTTTGTCGGACTGAAATTTATCATCCGTCCGATCATGACGACGAAAGAAGTACAGGCAAACAAATCAGAAAAACAGAAAATCCAGCAGTCGATTCTCTGCGGTGTTGTGATTGGATTTATCTGTGGATTTGTCGGAGCAGGCGGTGGCATGATGCTGCTTCTGGTGCTGACCAGCGTGCTCGGATATGAGCTGAAAACAGCAGTTGGAACGAGCGTCTTTATTATGACCTTTACAGCTCTGACCGGTGCGATCTCCCATTTTTATATCGGCGCGCGCCGGACATTCCAATTCTGATTGCCTGTGTCATCAGTACCTGGTCTTTGCACAGATTGGAGCGAAATGGGCCAACGGGGCAAATGTGAAAATGCTGAACCGCGTGACGGGAATTTTGCTCTGTGCGCTGGGGCTGGTGATGCTGTTTTTCTAACTACGTCGACTGACACTTTAGAAGTTTCCAAATATGATTTAACCAAATCAAGAAGTCCCTTGCTTCCATGGTGAAAAACAATAAGCAGCGAATCGGATTGAGAATATCTGCTGCTATATAGGAAAAATCCTGTGGGACATGAACGGCCTCCCAATCTTCAAAATGAAAAGCGGAAGGTTGAGAGATAGTTTAACGTCTTGCAGGATTTTTCCTATTATAAAACTATAGATTTTACGCAGATAACCCCAAAATCAGAAAATGGTGTACAACTGGATGAAAAATAAATCAGGATCTCATCGCACCATCCACGGAAAGAATTTCTCCGGTTACATACGAAGCCATATCGCTTGCCAGGAAGAGGAATGCGTTTGCAATGTCTTCTGACTCACCAATTCTTCGAAGAGGAATGCGGTTGATGAGTGGATCAATCATTTCTTTTGGAAGTGCGGCAACCATATCGGTACGGGTGATGCCAGGTGCAACCGCGTTTACACGGATATGGAAAGGACCAAGTTCCCGTGCGAGGGACCAGGTCAGACCGTTGACCGCATATTTACTGGATGGATAGGCAACGCCGCCCGGCTGGCCGCAGATGCTGACCATTGAGCTGGTATTTAAAATACAGCCGCCGCCCTGTTCTTTCATAATAGCAACGGTTGGAAGGATGCCGTTCATCATGGCGTTGACATTTAGATCCATGACACTGGCAAAGCGCTCTGCGGTATACTTGTCAATTGGTGTACTGTCTGAGACACCGGCGTTGTTCACAAGAATATCGATTTTGCCGTATTTTTCTTTGACTTTGTTGATCTCATCTACCATGGCAGCTGCATCGGTTAGCTTTGGCCATGCACCGGAAACTTCCCAGTCCGGGTTTTCTTCTTTTAAAGATGCAACCGCTTTTGCAACGGTCTCTTCCCGGGATCCGAACAGGACGACTTTCGCGCCGTTCTGCAGAAATTTGTGCACAATGGCATAGCCGATTCCTCTGGTTCCGCCGGTAACAATTGCAACTTTATCTTTTAACATCATACCATTCACCCGATCCCGTTTTTTCGTATCAATGAAAACTGATTATGCAGGCTGTAGTTTTTATTTTTTTAACGATTCGGAGAAAAATGAATTTTGCATGAAAAATCATTTGACTCTGAATGACGATTCGTTTTGGAGAATACAAAAAACGGGATATTTCCTTTCTCTTAAATTTTGTTGCAAATCTTTTCCTTTATTATACGGGATATCGTTGGTGGACAGTCAATGCAAATTTTTCAGAAATAAACAGCATTCTTTTCTCAAAAGCAGAAGATTTCTATGGAAAAAGAGAATTGTTACGTGGCTTTTTGAGGGAAAACAGGATATAATAGGAAACAAAAGTATACACCAGGTGTATGCTTTTATAAAATCAAAACGAAAAAAAGCGGAAAAACAGAAAGAAAAAGAGTGAAAAAAAGAGAAACGGTCAGAATGCGGGGGAATGACTGGACAAAAGGAAAAACGGGGTGCAACAATGAGGATTCAGGAAGTAATCAAAAAAACAGGATTGTCCAGGAGGACGGTTTATTATTATATCGATCAGAAGATGATCTCGCCTGTTGTTGATGAACATAACGGTTACCATGATTTTTCAGAAGCAGATATTCAAAAACTTTTTATCATCCGCAAGCTGCGCGAGGCAGGACTTTCACTGGCGGATATCCGCGCGATTCTTCACAAGCCGCGCACAACACCATTTTATCTGCATAAACAGCTGAATGCACTCCAGTCGCAGATGCTTACCATTCAGCAGACGATCAGCGAAATGGATCGTCTGAGCGGACAGCTTCCTGTGTGCCAGTCGCTTGAACAGCTTGCGGGGATGCTTGCAGATACCGATTTTTGCCCGGAAGATCCTACCCGGAATCAGATGGAATCCCGGGATGCCCGGCTGCTGGCACAGTATTTGTGATGGCATATCTGGATACGCCGGTTACGGAATATCAGCAGTTTTTGTGGCAGAAAATCACACAGCATACGATTGAGCACGCAGGTACGGATTTGAAAATGATGTCCCGTTATTTACAGTACATTTCTCCGGAGCAGATTGATGCGACGAATATCAACCAGTATCTGCGCAATCAGAAAATTATCTCTCTGACGGAGGAAGATTATCCGGGTTTTATGGAAGAGCTGAAAGTTTCTTTGCTTGCGTTTGCGGCAGATCCAGTACAGCAGGAAAAATGGCGTCTTCTTTATCAGCCGGTGATCCATCCGACGGCGTTGTTCTGTGTATCCGTGAGCGGATGGATGCGGGAATTTCATCCGGCATACCGCCGCTATTATGAAAACACGCACACCTGCTGCCGGATGCTGAAAGATTTTATGGACAGTGATGAGGGAGCAGCGCTGAATGCGACACTGCGGGAGGCATTCCAGGGAAATTGTGATGTGCGTACAGGATATTACGGAGAACTGGAAGTGGCGGCAACATTCCATAAAAGTATTTATGCATTGCTGCCGCCAGAGAAGATCCGAAAATTTCTGGAAGAAAATTCAGATGAAAAATGATCTGGTTTTAGGATTCTGTTTTTATCATTCGAAGCGAGGATGCCCGGGGAACAAGTGTCACCGGCAGTACAATTTTTTCCGGTTCCGCCGCAGGGTTTTCCAGTGCGGAAAGGAGAATCCGGCTGGCTTCCCGTCCGATGCTTTCAAAGTCCTGATGAATAGAGGTAATTTCAAGACTCCGGCTGAGACTCGTGTCATCAAAACCACAGAGGCAGAGATCTTCCGGAATCCTAAGGCCAATGGTACGGCAGGCGAGAAAGATGAGTTCGGCAACCTGATCATTTTCTGCGAGAAGTGCAGTAATTCCATTTTGCCGCAGGGTAAGGAGCTGCTGTTGAAAAGGTGTGATTTCTGTTGAAAGGGCATCTTCTGTAGAAAGTGCATGTGGCCAGGTGATAAGCTGCCGGGAATCGGGCATGATTCCGGCGGCTTTTATTTCGTGCAAAAATCCGCCGAAACGATCACGGACCGACGAGGTTTCGGAAAGGGGAGCTGTTGTGAAAAAGGCGATGTTGCGATGCCCTTGTTCCAGAAGGTGGCGGGTGAGCTGCCGTCCGCCATCGTAATTGTCGCAGACAACATTGTTTAAATACGGACAGTCGGTCTGCTTGTCGATGATGACAACCGGGCGGTTTGCAAACAGGAAATCGTTTAACTGTTCCAGGTGGATATTGTCACGCTTGGGATAGTAGACAAGTCCGGCGATGTTCTGAGAACGGAGCAGTTCCAGTGTCGTACGTTCCTTCGGAGAGGAAGAGCCGGTGATATGAATGCTTAAAAAGTATCCTTTTTCGGCCAGTGCGGCACTTAAGGAACCAATCGTTTCCGAAATGTTTCCCTGTGTTGTGGCAAAGGGAAGCAGCAGGGAAACCATTTTTGATTTGCTGTCGTTTTCTGATGCGGAGGAGGAAACCGGTGGGATTTTCTGCGAGACAAAGCTTCCGACGCCGCGTTTTCGATACAGGATTCCCTGCTGTTCCAGATCTTCAATCGCCCGCTTTGCTGTGATGCGGCTTACCTCATATTGCTCCGAGAGCATTTTTTCCGTGCAGAACACGGCATCGGAAGAAAACTGTCCGGTGCGGATGCGCTCTAAAAGAGCTTCTTTGATGATTTCATATTTGGGTTTCGTTATTCTTTTATTTCTATCCATGTCTGTAAAATTCCTCAAATAGTATGATTGGTGACAACTGTATTTGTAAAAGTGTGATATCGACTTGCTTTGTATTATAATCTCGGGAAAAAGATAAGTCAAACTAAAAATGATATATCAAATAAAAAGAAAATGATATAAAATCATGGAAAAACGTAGAAATACTTGACAGAAGCATTGCGTTTTTTATGATATGATATATCAAATCAACACGGCAATACAGGAACAAGACTTAATATAGAAAGAGTTTTAAGTTTGAAAATCATTTTTATAACAGGAGGAAACACATCATGAAAACAACTGTTCATATTATTTCCCATTCCCACTGGGACAGAGAGTGGTATCAGTCTTTTGAAAAACACAGAATGAAACTGATTGAGCTGGTAGACAATATTTTGGAAAAAGCAGAGAACGATCCGGAATTTGGTGGATTTTTCCTGGATGGACAGACGATTGCCCTGGACGATTACCTGGAAGTGCGCCCGGAAAAACGCGAGCAGGTGGAAAAATGCGTCCGTGAAGGAAAAATCCAGACTGGCCCGTGGTACATTCTGCAGGATGAGTTTCTGACCAGCGGTGAGGCATGTGTCCGCAATCTTCAGGTCGGCATGCAGGAAGCAGCGCGTTACGGAGCGATCGGAAATGTCGGTTATTTCCCGGATGCATTCGGAAATGCGGGACAGATGCCGCAGGTGCTGAAGCAGGCGGGCATGGATGCGGTTGTGTTCGGACGCGGTGTAAAACCGATCGGACCGAATAATGAGGTAACCGGAGGACAGTATGAGTCCACGTATTCCGAAATGATGTGGGCATCCCCGGACGGAACGAAACTGCCGGGTATTCTGTTTGCAAACTGGTATAACAACGGAGTGGAGATTCCGGTGGATGAGGCAGAAGCAAAAGTTTACTGGGACAAAAAACTGGCCGATGCGAGAAAATTTGCGGCAACACATCAGCTTCTGATGATGAACGGATGCGACCATCAGCATTGCAGAAGGACATTACCGAGGCAATCCGTGTCGCACGGAAACTATACCCGGACATTGAATTTATTCATTCGGATTTCAAAACCTATGTAAAGGCAATGGAAAAAGAAATTTCCGAGAATTTCTCTACGGTAAAGGGCGAGCTGACAAGTCAGGAAACAGACGGAAGATGGACTCTGGCAAACACCGCTTCTTCCTGGATGGGACTGAAAGTGGACAACCGTGCCGGCGAAACAGCGCTGGAGCGGAAAGCAGAACCGGCGGCAGCCATGGCAGAGGTGCTTGGCAAAGCATACCCGGAAGACCAGATGATTTACAGCTGGAAAAAGCTGATGCAGAATCATCCGCATGACAGCATCTGCGGCTGCAGCGTCGATGAAGTAAATGAAGAAATGAAAACCCGCTTTGCGAAGAGCAGACAGGTGGCAGATGCGATTTACGATGAGAGTGTAGAATACCTGACCGATCAGGTGAATACCGCGGCACTTCCTGGAAACAGTGAAAAGATTCCATTCGTTGTATGGAATACTTCCGGGAATGCGAAAAACAGGTCATTGCAAAAGAACTGCACCTGTTCCGCGATTACAATCTGTTTGTATGGGATGGTTATGAGGCGGCCGAGGCGGTAGAAATGCCAAATCTGGTGCTTCGCGATGCAAACGGAAATGCAGTTCCGGCAAAAATCGAAAATGCAGGAATTTCCTTCGGATACGATCTGCCGGATGACCGGTTCCGTCAGCCATATATGGCAAAGAAGGTGCTGGTAACGTTTGAGGCAGAAGTTCCGGCGATGGGATATGCAACATATTATCTGGAGCAGGCAGAGCCGGATCAGAACCAGGAAACCTCTGCAGATTTTGCGAATGAGCGCGTTCTGGAAAATGAAAACCTGAAAGTTACGGTCAATGAGGACGGTTCCTACCAGATTCTGAATAAGGAAACCGGAAGAACGTATGAAAATCTGGGATTCTATGAAGATACCGGAGATATGGGAAATGAATATATTTATATTCAGGACTCTGGAAAACAGACAATCACAACGAAAGGCATGAAAGCTGAGATTCGCTGTGTGGAGAAAAATGCATTCCGCACGGTAGTTGAGATCTGTCACGAATGATGATTCCGTCTGGTATGGGAGAGGAACTGCAGAGACAGCGTGAGATGTGTATTGACCCATATACGCGTGTGGCAAACCGTTCGAAGGAACTGGTTCCGATGGAAGTAAAGACGGTTCTGACACTGGAAAAATCGGGAAAAGGCCTGCACGTTGCAACGACAATCTGCAATCAGGCAAAGGATCACAGAGTCCGCGTTGTAATGCCGACGGGTCTGAATACGTCTACGCATCTGGCAGATTCTGCCTTTGAGGTTGTAAAGAGAAATAACCGTCATAATGATACCTGGACGAATCCCTGCGGATGTGAAAGACAGCAGTGTTTTGCTGCAATGGAAGATGAGACAAATGGTCTTCTTGTGGCAAACCGCGGATTGTATGAATATGAGGTTCTGGCGGATGAGGAGAATGCGATTGCGGTAACGCTGCTTCGCTCCGTTGCGGAGATGGGTGACTGGGGTTATTTCCCGACGCCAAAGGCGCAGCAGATCGGAACGTTTACCCTGGAGTTTGAAGTTGTGCCGTATGCAGCCGGTAAGACGGGCGAGGCATTTACCGAGGGTTACGCATTCCAGCAGGATCTGACAGCAGCACAGGCCGGTCTTTCGAAAGCATGGCTCAGAAAGCCGGGTCAGGTAAAACCGGAACTCGTATCGGGCGAGATGCCGCTGGAAATGAGCTTCCTCCGCTTTGAAGGGGAAGGAATTCATCTGACGGCGTTTAAGAAGGGACTTGAGAAGAACGATCTGTTTGTGCGGTTTGTGAACAATATGCCGCAGGATGAGGTACTTTCCTTCCGAAAGGAGAGCTGGATGAAAGAGGTTTACCGCAGTAATGTAGTGGAAGAGAAGGGTGAGGTACTTTGCCCGGATGAGAACGGGGTGTATCATGTGACACTCCGGGAGTTTGAGATTGCGACGTTTGGGGTTGTGAAATAACGGCTGGCGCGTGAGCTGGGAGTGAGAACGGGAGGAAAGTCTGGATCCGCCTGAAGGGCGGATCGGCGCAAGATGGTTGAAAAGAATAGGATGGAAAAAGCAAGAATGTGCTGGACTTTAAAGGGGACAAGTTATATGCTGGAAATATGAGAAAAATTTCCAAAGGAGGGTTTTTAAGATGCAGAAATGGACGAGCAGGATTGAGACCCCGATCAAGGCAGAGCTGATTTGTTATGATGTGAATGGAATTCATATTGTGTTTGGGGTGACGGAAGAGAATCAGCTGAAGCTGTTTCATTTTTCACATGCACCGTTTGACGCGGAGAATCTTTGCCGGAAGCCGGATGGAGTGTGGATGATGGAAGGAATGCGGGAAGCTCAGATTAAGGAGAGCTTCCAGCTGGTGCAGGTGAATTTTTCGGGGTATAACCGGCCGTATGAGAAGCATGGAAATAAGTATATTGTGACGGCTCCGGGATTTATGTTGAAGTTTGATTCCATTTCCGAGGAGAGAAATGGGAAGGGTGATGTGCTTCGGATTGTGCAGTCGGATGATGTGACGGGCGCGAAGGTGGAGTCTGTGATGCAGTTTTTTGATGGGATTCCGGTTGCGAGAATGTACAATACAGTGACGAACGAAGGAAAGGAAGACCAGACACTGGAGTACATTTCGAGTTTTAGTTACTGGGGTATTGAGAAGGAACAGAAAGAGGGAATTCCAGAGCTTGTCAGCTCGGATGACAAGATGTCGATGGTTGTGGTTCACAATGGATGGCAGAAGGAGCTGACGGTGAAGAAGTACCGGTTTGCAGATCTTGGCATGGCGCAGACGCAGCCGCATAATTATCAGAGAACTTCGAAGACGATTGAGATTACGAATACGGGCAACTGGTCGGCGAAGGAATATGTGCCGATGGGATATATTGGAAACAGTGCGGCAGATTCGAGTCTGTTTTTTGAGATTGACCACAGTGGTTCCTGGCATTATGAGATCGGAGATCAGAACTGCCATTTTTATCTGGCGGTGAGCGGTCCGACAGAGATTCAGTCACACTGGTCGAAGAACCTGAAGCCGGGAGATTCCTTTACAACGGTTCCGGTGGCTGTCGGCGTAGGTCCTGATGATTTCGAGGAAGCGATTGGTACTTTGACGAAGTACCGCAGAAAGATCCGCCGTCCGAACAAAGATAATGAAAATCTGCCGGTTATTTTCAATGATTATATGAATTGTCTGTTTGGAGATCCGACCACAGAAAAAGAGTTCCCGCTGGTGGATGCGGCAGAGAAGGCCGGATGTGAGTATTTTGTCATTGATGCCGGCTGGTATGCGGACGGCAACTGGTGGGACAGTGTCGGTGAGTGGCAGGAGAGTAAAAAGCGCTTTCCGAATGGAGTGCGTGAGGTGACGGATTATATTCGTTCGAAGGGCATGATTCCTGGTGTCTGGCTGGAGCTGGAGGTTATGGGTATCAACTGTAAGAAGGCTTCCATTCTGCCGGATGAGTGCTTCTTCCTGCGCCACGGCAAGCGTGTGTATGACAGAAGCCGTTATCAGCTGGATTTCCGTCATCCGCTTGTGATTGAGCATGTGACCGAAGTCATCGACCGTGTGGTACGGGACTACGGTGTCGGCTATATCAAGATGGACTACAATATTGAGCCTGGTATTGGTACGGAAGTGGATGCAGACAGTTTTGGAGACGGTCTTCTGGAGCATGAGAGAGCGTATCTGGCATGGCTGGATGGCATCTACAAAAAGTATCCGGATCTTGTCATTGAGAACTGCTCGAGCGGCGGTCTTCGGATGGACTATGCGATGCTGGCGCGAAACAGCATTCAGTCGACCAGCGATCAGGAGGATTACCGCAATTATGCGACGATTTCGGCGAATGCAGCCATCGGCGTGACGCCGGAGCAGGCGGCAATTTGGTCATATCCGCTGCGGGACGGCACAAAAGAGGAAGTTATTTTCAATATGGTCAATGCGCTGCTGCTTCGTATTCACCAAAGCGGCCATCTCGCAGAAATTTCGCCGGAGCGGTTTGAACTTGTAAAAGAGGGAATTGACTGCTACAAAGAGATCCGCAGCGGCATCAAGGACGGCGTTCCGTTCTGGCCGATGGGATGGGCAGACAATGAAGAAAAACACCTCGCAGCCGGAATCCGTGTGCCGGGAGATGTAATTTATCTTGGTGTGTGGAGACGCGGCGGAGAGGCCGGTTTTGAGGTTCCGCTTGACCGTGCATTCCCGGGAAAAGAGCTGGAAGTAAGCTGCATTTACCCGAAGGCCTGCGGCGATGTGTTCCATTACGATGACTACAGCAAGACGCTGCAGATTCACTTCCCGGAGACGTATATGGCGCGTCTGTTTCAGATTAAAGTGAAATAAAGTTACATAAATCCCCGCCCGCGGAATAAATTGTATCGGAGTGTATCTGATAGGATTTTTCTGGGGAGGGGATTTTTTGCGTTTTCTTTCGGCGCTTTCAGATCTGATGGTTCCCGTGCTGATTTTTTATGTGGTCGGACTGGGGCTTTTGATGAAACAGGATGTGTTCGGCGATTTTCTGAACGGGGCGAAGGACGGCATGCGGACGGTGATCGGAATTGTGCCGACCTTAATCGGGCTGATGGCGGCGGTCGGCGTGCTGCGGTCATCGGGATTTCTGGAGGAATTTGGAAAACTGCTTGGAACCGTGCTGGAACCGGCGGGAATCCCGTCTGCGCTGGTACCGCTCGGTGTTGTGCGTCTCTTTTCCAACAGCGCGGCGGTGGGTCTTCTGCTGGATCTCTACAAAGAGGCGGGCTGTGACTCCTTTGCCGGACGGGCGGCATCGATTATGATGTCGTGCACGGAGACGGTTTTTTATACCATGGCAGTCTATTTTGGCGCGGTGCAGATCAAAAAAACACGGTACACATTGGCGGGCGCCTTGTTCTCTTCTCTTGTCGGAATGGCGGTCAGTATTGCCTGGCAAAGGGAGTGTAAGGATCTTTTCTAATCATACCAGTGAAATGTGTTGACATTTCCATCCAATTGGAATAAGATGGAACCAACTTAAAACATACAAACTCAATAGGAAATAAGGAAATAGAGAAAAGAGCGCAAAAGTAAGGAGGAAATCAACGATGGCAAAGGTATATGACAGCATTCTGGATCTTGTGGGAAAGACACCGCTGGTAGAGTTGAAAAGAATTGAAGAAAAAGAAGGACTGCAGGCGAAACTGATCGCAAAGGTAGAATCCTTTAACCCGGCAGGTAGCGTAAAAGACCGTATTGCAAAAGCGATGATCGAGGACGCTGAGGCAAAAGGTCTCTTAAAAGAAGGCTCGGTTATCATTGAGCCGACCTCCGGAAACACTGGAATCGGACTGGCAGCGGCAGCAACCGTAAAAGGCTATCGCATGATCCTTACCATGCCGGAGACAATGAGTGTGGAGCGCCGCAATATTGTAAAAGCATACGGCGCAGAAGTTGTTCTGACCGATGGAACGAAGGGAATGAAGGGTGCAATCGAGAAAGCCGATGAGCTTGCCAAAGAGATTCCGAACAGCTTTATCGCAGGCCAGTTTGTGAACCCGGCAAACCCGGCAACCCACAAAAAGACAACAGGACCGGAGATCTGGGAAGACACCGACGGAGAGGTTGATATCTTTGTTGCAGGTGTCGGCACCGGCGGAACCATCACCGGAACGGGTGAATATTTAAAAGAGAAAAAACCGGAAGTAAAAATCGTAGCAGTAGAACCGGCATCCTCCCCGGTACTGTCCGACGGCGTTTCCGGACCGCACAAAATCCAGGGAATTGGCGCAGGCTTTGTGCCGGATACCCTGAACACCAGCATTTACGATGAAATCATCAAAGTAGAAAATGAGGACGCTTTCGAGACCGGAAGATATCTGGCAGCCGAGGAAGCGATTCTCGCAGGAATTTCCTCCGGAGCAGCTCTGTATGCGGCGATCCAGCTCGCAAAACGAGAGGAAAATAAAGGCAAAACCATCGTTGTGCTCCTGCCGGATAACGGAGACAGATACTATTCCACAGCCCTATTTGCCAAATAAAAGGGAACAGCTTCAGATTTTAAAATAATAGATATCAGCGAACACTGCCATCCGCGGCATTTTCTCTCCACCGCGAATGGCAGTTTCGCATATTAATTTATACCAGAAAGGGAACTTTACTTATGACATTACAACAGCTTCGCTACGTAATTCGGGCCGCAGATTCCAGATCCATGAATGAGGCGGCAAAGGCACTCTATATTTCACAGCCGAGTCTCTCCGGAGCAATCAAGGAGCTGGAAAAAGAGATTGGAATTGAGCTGTTCAAGCGCAGCAGCCACGGAACAGTACTGACCCCGGAGGGCGAGGAGTTTCTGGGTTACGCACGTCAGGTCACAGACCAGTATCAGCTTCTCGAGAACCGCTATATTTATCGCACCAAGGGAAAGAAAAAATTCAGCGTGTCGATGCAGCATTACAGTTTTGCCGTAAAGGCGTTTGTGGAGCTGGTGAAGCAGTTTGGTATGGATGAGTACGAGTTTGCGGTTTATGAGACGAGAACGTACGATGTGCTGATGGATGTAAAAAACTTCAAGAGTGAGCTTGGGATTTTGTATCGGAATGACTTTAATGCGAAGGTGCTGAACAAGCTGCTGAAGGATAATAACCTCGAGTTTCACGACCTGTTTTCCTGCGGAACGTACGTCTATCTATGGAAAGATCATCCGCTTGCGGATCAGGCGGAGATCACCATGGAGGAGCTGAAGGAATATCCATGCCTGTCATTTGATCAGGGAAGCAACAATTCGTTCTTCCTGGCAGAGGAAGTGCTTTCGACGTATGAATATAAGAGAATCATTAAGGCAAATGACCGTGCGACCATGCTGAATCTGATGGTCGGACTGAATGGTTATACGCTTTGCTCCGGCATTATCTGTGAGGAATTAAACGGCAGTGACTACCGCGCTGTGCCGCTTCACGCGGAGGAAAACATGATGATCGGTTATATTTCCAGGAAGGGTATGTCGATCAGCGCACTGGGACAGCAGTATTTGGAAGAAATTCGGAAATATAAGGAGCTTGTGCTGTAAAAAAGGAGAAACAAGAAGACTTTAACCGAATCAAGTAAGTCCCCTGCTTCCATTGCGAAAAGCAATAAGCAGTGGTGGGGACTTGCTTGTATCAGGAGTGGTACAAGCCACTCCTGATAAGCTGCGAAGCAGCTATTGTTATGAGCAAGTAGCGAAGCGGATTGCGAATATCCGCTTTGACTCTCTGGAGTGTGTTTGAAAAAGGCTTTTCGCAAGCTGCGAGTCCCATCTTGTGGAGATGAATGGCGTTTGTTATCTTGTTTTATGTAGCATGATTGGATATAGAAATTTCAGAAGAAAAAATATTGGCGATAAAGAATAGCTATAGGAAAACCCTATAACCAGCCATCAATTTTCTATATTGGACAAAGCAGAAGACTGTCGCTATAATAATCCTTGTAAACAGATAGGAAATATCACCAAAACGAGAGGAAGCGAAGTGAATGAGAGCAGTTTTCGCAGAGAATCGAATTGTGATCTATGATGTCATGTGTTGCAGTGTAAGCAGATAAAACCGAAAGAAAACGGAGCCGCATTGCAGCATGGACAAAACAAGATGGCAACCGGTTCCGATAAATAATAGAAAATCGAACATGAAAAGAAATAGAAAAACGAAAAACAGAACAGGAGAATACAATCATGAGCAAAAAAACAAGAGCAGAAAGAAATCTTAAATTTGAAACCTTACAGCTTCACGTAGGACAGGAAAATCCGGATCCGGCAACCGGAGCAAGAGCAGTGCCGATCTATCAGACCTCTTCTTTTGTATTCAACAACTCCGATCACGCAGCAGCAAGATTCGGACTCCAGGATGCAGGAAACATCTACGGCCGTCTGACCAACCCGACCGAGGACGTTTTCGAGCAGAGAATGGCAGCACTGGAGGGCGGCGTTGCGGCACTTGCAGTAGCTTCCGGAGCAGCAGCTATCAACTACACCATCATCAACCTGGCACAGAAAGGCGACCATATCGTATCTGCAAAGAACATTTACGGTGTTCCTACAACCTTCTGGCACACACCCTTCCACAGTACGGCATCAGCACCACATTTGTTGATGTATTCGATCTGGATGAGGTTCGCGCAGCCGTTCAGGAGAACACAAAAGCAATCTACATCGAGACGCTTGGAAACCCGAACTCCGATGTGGTAGATATCGAAGCACTCGCAAAAATCGCACATGAGAATAAAATCCCGCTGGTTGTAGACAACACCTTCGCAACTCCGTATCTGGTTCGCCCGATCGAGTACGGCGCAGATATCGTTGTACATTCCGCAACCAAATTTATCGGCGGTCACGGAACTACCCTTGGCGGTGTGATCGTAGACAGCGGTAAATTCGACTGGGAAGGATCCGGCAAATTCGCATCCCTGACCGAGCCAAACCCGAGCTACCACGGCATCAGCTTTACAAAAGCAGTTGGACCTGCTGCATTCGTTACAAAAGTACGTGCGATCCTTCTGCGTGATACAGGAGCAACTCTTTCTCCGTTCAACTCTTTCCTGCTTCTGCAGGGACTTGAGACACTGTCTCTCCGTGTAGAGCGTCATGTAGAGAACGCGCTGAAGGTTGTAAAATATCTGGAGAGCCAGCCACAGGTAGAAAAAGTACATCATCCGTCTGTATCCGAAGATCCAAAGCAGCAGGCACTGTACGCAAAATACTTCCCGAACGGCGGCGGTTCCATCTTCACCTTTGAAATCAAAGGTGATGCACAGAAAGCAAAAGATTTCATCGACAATCTGGAGCTGTTCTCCCTGCTGGCTAACGTTGCGACGTAAAATCTCTGGTGATCCATCCGGCAACCACTACACACAGCCAGTGCACCGAGGAAGAACTGCTGGATCAGGGAATCAAACCAAACACCATCCGTCTTTCCATCGGTACCGAGAACATCGACGATATCATCGAGGATCTGGATGAGGCATTTGAGGCAGTTCAGTAAAAAGGATACAAAGCAAAAGAGAATATAAAAAAGCATACAAAAAAAAGAAGCGTGTTGGAAAAAAACAAACATGCTTCTTTTTGGACTTAGATAAACCGCATGGGAAATTATGATGCCAGAGCGTATTATGAATCGAATGCCAGTGCCAGTACATGACGCTGTTTGCACCGGAGGCAAGATGGCTGTAAGCCTGCTGGCGGAGCTGGCCCTTGTATGGCGTCCATCCTGGAAATCCCTGTGCCTCGGTTTCCATAACAAGATAGTTGTCGTTTTTCAGAGAACGAATCATATCACCGCCAAACGCGATTTCCGCACCGGTCAGATCGTCCTGGATCGGATGGTAAATATCGGTTCCGGCGATCGTCAGACATTTTACCAGCTATTTTTGTTTTTGCCTGCTATTAACCATAGGTCTGTCTCATGCTGCGTCAGCGTTACGCCGCTGGCATGTTTGAAAGCACCAGAAGCGTGTTTTTATACGGGATTTTGAATAAAAAAGACAAATGATTTCAGCGTCTGTGCAGAGATATTTCCCGGCTTTTTTGATGCTTTCATTTTGAGCGGATACGCGGCACCGATCACAAGAGGCGGTGCGTCGCGCAGAGGAACGGCGGTGACGTTTGGGTGGTGGAACAATGCAAAGTTACTCCCGGCAAACAGGCTTAAGGCTTCGCCGACTTCCACGGAGCTTATTATGGATTCCAGGCGGGCAGTGCGCAGGATGTGCGGTTTTTGGTCTGCCTTTTCAAATAGTTGCATACAGAGCTGATAAATCGAGGTATAGGGATGCATAAGAATCAGAGGTTCTCTGGCAATGTCAGCGATTGTCAGGGAAGATTTTTCTGCAAGCGGATGATCGATGGGGAGCATCACACAGAGACGATCCTTTGCGAGAGGTACAAAGTGATATTTCTGCGGTGAGATCATGGAATCCCGTGCAATGACAAGATCAAAACGACCGGACTGCAGACCGTCCATCAGCTCGTTTTCTTCACACTCTTCCAGCATCAGTTCAACCTCCGGATGCGTATGTGCGAAAGCGCGGATGCGGGAGGTGAGATGATACTGCGTCAGAAACGGAAGAGAGCCGACGCGGAGCGGCTGGCATTCCGACTCTTTAAAGTGGCGCATTTTCTGCAGCATCTGATGATACTGGCGGGAGAGCTCTGAGGCTTCCTGGCAGAACAGCTCGCCTGCCGGAGTCAGAACCGCCTGGCGGCGGGTGCGGTCGAAGAGGGTGAGATTCAGTTCGGATTCCAGCTTCTGGATCTGCTTCGAGAGCGTGGACTGTGCGATATGAAGATTTTCTGCAGCTTCTAAAAAAGTGTCGCATCGGACGGTCATCAGAAAAAAGTCGATCTGTTCCATGGTCATAAGAGAGAACCTCCTTTTGAAAATCATTCTATTTCATTCATTCCATTCTGGAAACAATTGTACCACAGATCGAATTGATTCCACAAAGGTTTTTTTTAAAATAAAAAAGGATAAAACATGCAGCAGGGAAAGTGGATGGAGAGGATCCGATGGATTTGCTGGCTGAATGGAGTACAAAAAAGAACATTCTATGAGACAGTTTTGATTTGGGGAATAAGGAGAATGATTATGGCTGAAAAAGTAAGAGATCTGCGCAGTGCGCTGGAACGATTGAAAAATATGCCGGGACAGCTTGCCGAGACGGATGTTGCAGTTGATCCGATGGCGGAGCTTGCCGGAGTTTACCGCTATGTCGGCGCGGGCGGAACGGTAAAACGTCCGACGAAAGAAGGACCGGCAATGATTTTCCGCAATATCAAAGGCCACCCGGACGCAAGTGTTGCGATCGGTGTCTTGGCGAGCCGGAAGCGTGTGGCTGCACTTCTGGACTGTGAGCCGGAGAATCTTGGGAAAATGCTGTATCACAGCGTGGAAAAGCCGGTTGCACCGGTGGAATTTCAGGGTGCGCCGCCGTGTCAGGAGGTTGTGCATCTGGCGACGGATCCCGATTTTGATCTGAACCGCCTCGTCCCGGCACCGACCAACACGCCGGATGACGCAGGCCCGTACATCACGCTTGGCATATGTTACGCTTCCCACCCGGATACCGGGCTGCACGATGTGACGATTCACCGTCTCTGTATTCAGGGAAAAGACGAACTTTCGATTTTCTTCACGCCGGGTGCACGCCATATCGGCGCGATGGCAGACCGTGCGGAGGAGCTTGGCCAGAAACTGCCGATTTCCATCAGCATCGGCGTCGATCCTGCGATTGAGATCGGTTCCTGCTTTGAGCCGCCGACAACACCGCTTGGTTACGATGAGTTTTCGGTTGCAGGTGCGCTGCGGAAAGAGCCGGTGGAACTGTGCCATTGCGTTTCGGTAAATGAGATGGCAATTGCGAATGCAGAGTATGTGATCGAGGGCGAGGTTATCCCGGGCGTGCGTGTGCAGGAAGATCAGAACAGCCACACCGGTTACGCCATGCCGGAATTTCCGGGTTATACCGGGCCGGCGAGCGATCAGTGCCGCCTGATTAAAGTAAAAGCGGTAACACACCGGCGAAATCCGATCATGCAGACCTGCATCGGACCAAGCGAGGAACATGTTTCCATGGCGGGCATTCCGACGGAAGCAAGTATCTACGGCATGGTAGAAAAAGCAATGCCGGGACGACTCCAGAATGTGTACTGTGGTTCTGCGGGCGGCGGAAAATATATGGCTGTTCTTCAGTTTAAAAAGCTTGGTCCAAGTGATGAGGGAAGACAGCGTCAGGCGGCGCTGCTGGCTTTTTCTGCATTCAGTGAACTGAAACATGTATTTCTCGTGGATGAGGACGTGGACTGCTTCGATATGAACGATGTTCTTTGGGCAATGAACACACGGTTCCAGGGCGATGCGGATATCATCACGATCCCAGGTGTCCGGTGTCATCCGCTCGATCCGTCAAACGATCCGACGTGTTCGCCATCGATCCGCGATCACGGAATTGCATGCAAGACAATTTTTGACTGTACCGTGCCGTATGATCAGAAGAAAAGATTTGTGCGGGCGAGGTTTCTGGAAGTTGATCCGAAACACTGGCTGGACGAGGAATAAAAGCATGTTTTGCAAAAAAATGTTATATTGTGTTCTAAAAAGTATATTTTGTCAAAAAAGGAGAGTAGCCTGGTATGCTGAAATTTGAGAAAAATCATTATACCATAGAAGAAGTAACACTGTGTGGGGAGACGGTCCGGTTTCGGGCGTTCCGTGACCTGGTTTATGTGGAAAAACCGGTCAATGTGGAGTTTCAGAAAATGAATCTCTTTGTGCCGGAGAGTTATTATGAGGGAACGTCCATCAACGGTTACGATTTACTGAGCGCGCCGGTTTTCATGCCGAATACTGTTGGCGGCTATATGCCGGGTCCGGCGGACGAGCCGGGAGCGAATCCGTTTTTACAGGGAAAACCGAATACGATTTTCCGCGCCTTACAGCACGGCTATGTCGTAGCATCTCCAGCGATCCGCGGCAGAGTGCAGAAGGGTGAGGACGGTCATTATAATGGAAAAGCACCTGCGTGCGTAGTGGATTATAAAGCGGCTGTGCGGTATCTTCACTTTTTGGCGGATGAGCTGCCTGGCGATGAAAATAAAATCATCACCAACGGAACGAGTGCCGGCGGCGCACTGTCATCCCTGATGGGAAGCACGGGAAACCACCCTGACTACGAGCCGTATCTGCAGGCGCTCGGCGCAGCGGATGCTGGGGATGATGTGTTTGCGGCCTCCTGTTACTGCCCGATCATCAATCTGGAGCACGCGGACATGGCGTATGAGTGGGAGTTCTGCGGTGTGAACGATTTCCACCGCGCCAACATGAAAATGGACGAGGGCGGCCGCCCGGTTTTCACACCGGTGGACGGCGAGATGACGGAAGAGCAGATTCGCGTATCTGTTGAGGAAAAAGCCCTGTTTCCGGCGTATGTGAACAGCCTTGGATTAAAAGACGAAAACGGAGCTCCGCTGACGCTCGATGCGGACGGCGAAGGTTCTTTGAAAGAGTATGTCAAACACATTGTGATGGAATCCGCACAGAGAGCGCTTGACGGCGGCGTGAATTTAGCGGATAAAACGTGGCTGACCATCGAAAACGGCAAAGTGCAGAGCATGGATTTTGCGGCGTATGTCAAAGACATCACCCGCATGAAAACCGCACCGGCCTTCGATGCGCTGGATCTGGAAAGCCCGGAGAATGATCTGTTTGGAAATGAGATGACGAACTGCCGTCATTTCACGGAATACAGTGCGGCCAACACCAAAGTGCAGGGTGAGCGCGCAGAAAAAAAGATCGTGAAAATGCTGAATCCAATGGAATATGTCATGGATGAAATGGCGCAAAAGGCACACCATTTCCGCATCCGCCACGGCGAGTGCGACCGCGACACCTCTCTGGTGATTTCGGCAATGCTGACGGCAAAACTGCGCGAGGCGGGCTGTGAGGTTGATTATCATTCCCCATGGAATACACCGCATGCGGGCGACTACGATCTCGACGAGTTATTCGCATGGATCGATGGATCTGTGGATAAAAGGAAGGAACGAGACGGATGGCTGTGGAAAAACGGATTGTAGTTGGCGCTTCCGGGGCGAGTGGAATGCCGCTGCTGATGAAGTGCTTGAAATTCTGCGGGATAGTGAGGAATACCGTTCCCTTCTGGTGATGAGCCGCAGTGCAAAGCTGACGCTGGAACAGGAGACAGACTGGAGTGTTTCGCAGGTGGAAGCGCTGGCAGATGAAGTGCTCGAGCAGGACAACATCGGTGCAGGCCCGGCGAGCGGGTCGTACCGGACAGAAGGCATGGTGATTGTGCCGTGCAGCATGAAAACAGCGGCAGGAATTGTAAGCGGATACACCGACAATCTGCTGCTGCGTGCGGCGGATGTGACGATCAAGGAGAAACGCCCGCTTGTACTGGCAGCACGGGAGACACCGATGAGTGAAATTCATCTGCGGAATCTGTACGAACTGTCGAGATTGTCAAATGTATGGATTGTTCCGCCGATGATGACCTTTTATCAGAAACCGGAGTCCATCGACGATATGGTGACACATCTTGCGGCCAAACTGCTTTCGCCGTTCGGCGTGGAAGTAAAGGAGTACCGGAGATGGAAAGAATGCTGACAAAAAAGGCAACAGCCGCAGGATGCACGATGGAAGTGACGGTAATGAAGCTCGGTGAGGACTTTCAGATCTGTCTCGCCGGAGGAGAAAAGCCGCATATCGGCTGTGTGGTGCAGGCCGTACCACGAGAATCGCTGACCGGAGACGGGAGCTGGAGTGCGACTTCCTCGGTGTGGAACCGCACCGGACATAAAGATGAGGTACTGTGCCGGATGCTGGCGGAAAAAATCTGTTGTGCCTGCCGTACCGTGACCGTCTGCACCGGTGGCGTGCATATCGATGAAATTACCGGAGAGCAGATCCGGGAGATTGTGGATGCGGTAGAGAAGATGGGAGAAGAGATTGCGCAGGATTTGAGATGATAAGTAAGCATGGAAAGCGGATAAAAAGTCATTGCATTTTTCGGACATGCTTTGGGTTTGTGTTATATTTCCTATTGAATATGTAGAGAATATGGAATAAAATAAAAGAAGGTATTTTTATCATGACATATATTCGGAGGAAATAAAATGAAAGTTTCGACAAGAGGACGGTATGCGCTTCGTCTGATGCTGGATCTGGCACTCAACAATACCGGCGAACCGGTGCGTTTGAAAGATGTGGCAAAGCGGCAGGAGATTTCGGAAAAATATCTGGAACAGATCATCTCGATTTTGAATAAAGCTGGTTTCGTAAAAAGTGTGCGCGGCCCGGCGGGCGGTTATTCCCTGAAACGAAAGCCGGAAGAATATACCGTGGGCATGATCCTGCGTCTGACCGAGGGCAGCCTTGCGCCGGTGGACTGTGTAGAAGACGGCGCCGACTGCGGCAGGGAAGATCAGTGCGTTACGGTGATGCTCTGGAAAAACTGAACGATGCCATCAACAGTGTGGTGGACAATATTACGCTGGCAGATCTGGTGGAATGGCAGATGCAGAAGTCGAATGAGTATGTAATCTGACGGCAGACAGAATAAGCGATAACGTCCAATGAGGGAACAGAAGAGGGAAAATGGTGAAAACATCATTTTCCTTTTTTACCGGTAAAAATCTGGGAGCACGGCATTTACAAGCAAAAAAAAATTTGTTAAGATAAAAAATAGGGCGCATTTGGAGAAGAAAAAAATCAGGATGCGTAAAAGTGAAGAAAATAAAAGATAAGGAGTTTCCCCTTATGAAAAAACAACAGGAAAGCCTTAAAAATATGGTATATCAGGCCATTTTGAACGGCATTTTTACCGATGAATATAAACCCAATCAAATTATCAACGAGCAGGAGCTGGTACAGAAATTCGGCTGCAGCAAGACACCGATCCGTGAAGCCCTTGTGACGCTCTGCAATGAGGGAATCCTCCGCAGCTTCCCGCGCTTCGGCTACCAGGTTGTCAGCGTGTCCCGCGAAGAGGCGCAGAATATTCTGGATTTCCGCCTTGTTCTCGAGGGCGGATATCTTCGTCAGTTGATCGGACATATCACCGAAGAAAATCTGGCGGAGCTTGCCGAGATTGATGAGAGATGCAAACAGAGCACCGACAGCGTATGGGATCACTGGGAGGCAAATACAGCATTCCATCTGAAGCTGATTTCCTTCTCCGGCAACGCTTACGCATATCAGGAGCTTGAACGCACCATGAACGTCTTAAAACGCGCTTACGCCCAGTTTTACTGGCAGACCTGGTCCAACGTAAACCCGGCACTGGACATTGCGCATCATAACGATATTATGCAGAGTATCCGGGAGAAAGATCTGGAGAAGACGCAGAACTATCTGAAAGAGGATCTGGCGGATTTTTGTGGGTAAGAAATGAGACAGAGTGTATGGAAACGAAGAATTCCAATACACTCTGTTTTTTGTGCGCTGGAGACCTTTTCCAGGCACGCTCCAGGGCTCGTGATTATCCATGAAAATGCTTCTCCCGATACTGCTGCGGTGTCACTCCACTGCTTTTCTTGAACTGCCGGTAAAAGTAGGAAACGTTTGCGATTCCGATCTGGTCACAGATTTGCTGGGGGGAGAAGCTGGTGGTGGCAAGCAGACGTTTTGCGGTTGTCATACGTTCGTCCATGATGTAGCTACTGAGCGACGCTCCTGTTTTCGTACTGAAAATGTGGGACAGGTAGTCCGGGTTCATGTGGATTTTCTCGGCGATGGAGGTGCGGCCCAGTTCAGGATCGGAAAGATGCGAACGGATATAGTCCTTGATGACGCTGATCGGGTCCGAGGCATCGGTGGAGAGGTGCTCTTCCATATTCAGCCGCTCTTTCTCATACCATGCATTTTTTTCACCTCCTGCACAGCCGCCGCCAGCTTTCCATAAGCTGATCCGGGTCGATTGGTTTTAACAGGTAGGAGAAAATATGTAAATTCAGCGCTTCCTGCGCATAATCAAATCGCTGATGGCCGGTCAGAACGAGTACGATGGGATGAAAATTGTTCTCATGCAGCCATTCCACTAACTGCAGACCGGTTTCGCGCGGCATTTCAATGTCAGTCAAAAGAATATCAATATCCTGGGAACCCTCAAAAATTCGTTTTGCCTGGCTGGCACTGTAGGCAGGAAACGCCTGCTCAATCCCGAGCGCCGACCAGTCTGTCGTTTCGATAATGTTTTTCACAATATAATATTCATCATCCACTACTAAAATGTTCATTGTAAAAGCCTGTTCCTTTCTTCCGTTTCGCATGGATTTGAATCGTTACAAAAAGCAAGCCGAAAGCCTTTTTCAAACAAGCTTTAGCTCTCGTTTCTTTTGCCGGGGACCTGAGGTGTGTCGGAAGCATGTGAAAAAGAGGTTCCGATGTTTCAATTTTGCTTTCCGGCGGATTGCCATCCTCCCGGTATGGAATGTATGGAATCGTAACCTCTGATCTTGCACCCCATCCGGGTTCGTTGGAAAAATGCGCATGGGCTTTTTCTCCATAAACAAGATAAAGCCGTTTGAGCAGATTGTAGGTTCCGATTTTTTTTCCATCAAAGTCATGAACCTGCTGGGAAACTGGCCGGTTCAGGTATTCCAGATCCTCTTCAAAATAACCACTGCCGGAGTCGAGATGAGTGAGAACCACATATTTTTCACCATTGCGCTCCACAAGCTGCCGGTGATACGGACACGGAGCTCTTCGCCCATGATCATGTTGTGCTTGATGGTATTTTCTGTAAACATCAGCAGAATGATCGGAAAAACAGAAGCATTCCTGCATTTCTCATCCACATGGATTTCCCAGTTCAGACAGCCTGGAAACCGCAGTTCTGTCATCTCCAGAAAATTTTCTACGTATTTCAGTTCTTCTTTCAAAGGAACGGCTGTCTTATCCTGCAGGGTGTACCGCAAATGATTCGAAAGTGTGCGGACGAATTCATTTGTGAGCCGCCTTCCTTCTTCCGTGAATGGCATTGATGCGATTGCGGAGAGACAGTTGATCAGAGAGTGCGGCGCTACCTGGGATTTCAGATACTGAATCTCCAGTGCCTTCAGATTTAATTTATCCTCATAAACATTGATTTTTAACTTCTCAATTCGATTCATCAGCTTATTCAGTGTTTCACCGATTTCCAGAACCTCCTCACACCGCTCATTGGAAAGATCCGGGTGCGGCACCTGTTGTTCCTCTTTGACCTGTGATGCCATTTTCCGGATCAGATCAAGAGGCTTTGAAATCAGGTGTTCATAGGAAACGGTCCATAAAAGAGAAACCACGAAAATCAGCAGAGCACCCCCGAGCAGAAGCTTGAGCATATTGTAAATAGGAGTGTTGACTTCTTCGGAGGGATGAGTGCATTTAAGGAGCAGGTAGAAGAAGGAAGCTTTTCAGCGACCTGTAAATATTGTATACCGTCCTTTCCGCGGATCCGATGAGGTTTCTGGGTAGAAAAGTCGGTAGACAGTTTAAAATCGGACCAGCTTTCGTTGTCGTATGGAATACCATTTTCATCAGCAAACAGAAAAATGGTATTTGAATCATCAAATGGAGCATTCAGTTCATCCAGACGGATCCAGCACCAAGATAGCCATGGAGATCATTGATAATTCGGATCAGATAGGTATGGCGTTCCAGCTCTATATAATACCAACTCTTGAAGTTGAGAGCGGAGGCGTCCTCTCCCGACTGACGTAAAAGCTTTTTCATGTAGGAACTACAGTCATTGGAGCCCCCATTTTTATAGCGGCAGACAAAATGGTCGTTTGCTTTTCCATAAACAAACATACCGTCAATGTCTGTCATGTAACTTAAAGTATTATCCAAAAGCCTGGAGGCTTTAATCTGGGAAATCACTGCGTTTGGGTTGTTTTTGGAAGTGATCGTATCGACAACATCAGTATTGTTATTAGCGAATTCCCAGAGACAGTTTTCAGCAGTTTCCATACTCTTATTTAACTGCTGGACATAAAGATCCATTGTCTGATGAATTCCCTGGTAGGTTTCATGCTGAAGCTGTTTGGAAATATAAAAAATTAAAAACAGCAATAAAATACTGAACATTATTAAAATACGCATCCAATACCAAAATGCTTTTTTCTTTAGGGAATATATTTTGTGTTTGTGCATAGTGTGGTCAAAAAAATTGAAGTTTAGTGAAAAAGTACGATGTTTTGATGAATTCAAGAAGGATGCCTCCGTAATTATATATAATTTGCACATAGATTCTAAGAAAAGTGCAATAAAACCTAAGCAATGTGAATTGCTAAAAAGTTTATTAAAATTATATAATAACAACAGTTGATAGTCAAAGCAATTTGTTCGAACATACTTGCAACGACAAAAAAACGAGAAAACAAAGAGGAAACGAGGAGGAAAAACATGGCATCTTTAAAAAAAGCCCATGCATCATCCGGGAGCAGCCACAGCAAAGCAGCAAAATTCAAACGATACCTTCCGCTGTATCTGATGTTCCTTCCAGGCGCGATCTATCTGCTCATTAACAATTATATTCCGATGGCAGGCATTATCGTAGCATTTAAGAAGTACAATGCCCGTTTGGGAATCTGGAAGAGCCCGTTCTGCGGACTGGCGAACTTTGAATTTCTGTTTGCATCATCGGATGCATGGACTATTACAAGAAATACGTTACTTTACAATCTGGCGTTTATTGTTCTGAACACGGTAGTCGGAATTATTTTTGCAATCTTTATCTGCGATACGTTTAATAAAAAATTAAAGAAAATTTATCAGAGTGCAATCTTGTTTCCATATCTGATGTCGGCTGTTATTCTTGGCTACATTGTATATGCATTTTTAAGTCAGAGTACAGGTATTGTAAACAATTCGATTTTAAGTGCACTTGGAAAAGATGCTGTGAACTGGTATGCAGAACCGAAATACTGGCCGTTCATTCTGATTTTTGTAAATACCTGGAAGGGTGTAGGATATGGATGTCTGATATACATATCTACCATCAATGGCATTGATCCGTCTCTGTATGAGGCAGCTTCTCTGGATGGCGCAACCAAATGGCAGCAGATCAAAAACATTACGCTTCCATTCCTGAAACCAACCGTAATCACCCTGACATTGATGAGTGTCGGCCGTATCTTCTATTCCGATTTCGGTCTGTTCTATCAGGTACCACGTGATTCAGGACTTCTGTACTCGGCAACCAATGTTATTGATACCTACGTATACCGCGGCCTGATGAAATCCGGAAATGTCGGAATGTCTGCAGCAGCCGGCTTCTATCAGTCCATCATCGGATTTATCATTGTCCTTACCGCAAACGGAATCGTACGTAAAGTCAGCAAAGAAAACGCAATGTTCTAAGGAGATCACGTATGAAAGAAAAACCATTTTCCAAATATCAGATTTTAGCAAACGCTGTCATGATTATCTGGACGCTTGCCATTATCTTACCGTTTATTCTGTTATTTATGTCTTCTATTACAGATGAAAACACACTGGTAGCGAATGGATACTCCTTCTTTCCGAAGAAGTTCTCCCTCGCGTCCTATTCCTACATCATCAAATCCGGAGGTCAGATTTTGAAGGCCTATGGAGTAAGTATTGGTGTCACGGTAGTCGGAACTCTGTTGAATGTCCTTCTGTCTGCTCTGATGGCCTATCCTTTGTCAGTAAAAAATCTTCCGGGCAGAAATGTGATGATGTTCTTCGTGTTCTTTACCATGCTGTTCAACGGCGGTATCGTTCCATCTTACATTATGTGGACAGGTACCTTCCATATCAAAGATACGATTTTTGCACAGCTGCTTCCAAACTTCCTGCTTTCTGCATGGAATGTTATGATGATTCGAACTTATTTTACCACAAGCATTCCGGATGGATTATACGAGGCGGCAGAGATTGACGGTGCAAGCCAGTTTACCATCTTCTGGAAAATCGTACTTCCGCTTGGAAAACCGATCTTGGTAACAATGGGCACCTTTGCAGGCCTTGCTTACTGGAATGACTGGACCAATGGTCTGTACTATATCGTTAAGAATACAGGTCTGTACAACGTACAGAACCTTCTGAACCAGATGGTACAGAATATTCAGTTCCTGACACAGAGCTCCAACTCGAATGTGACAGCAGCTGCATCGACCATTCCGGCAACGGGAATCCAGATGGCAATTGCATTCGTAGCAATTCTGCCGATTATGCTGATTTTCCCGTCTTTCCAGAAATATTATGCAAAAGGTATCGCTCTTGGCGCAGTCAAAGGCTGATACAGATGGAATGAATCATTAGCAGCGAAAAGGGCTGCTTCGTGATAAACTTATTTTAAGGAGGAATTCATATGAAAAGAAAAATGCTTGCTGCTTTTCTGGCAGCGACAATGGTGGGCGGCCTGCTTGTCGGCTGCGGAAACAGTGGAGACACTTCCGGCTCATCCAAGAGCTCTTCTGGAACAACATCAACAGCATCGGCATCTGGCGAGGTAGATGCTTCCGTAACAAAAACAGAGCTTGGTGAGTACACGGAAGAAAATCCTTATCATCTCGTGTTTGCCTTCGTCGAGTTCTACGAGCAGGATGACGCAGCACGTACCGCAGTGCAGGATGCATTGAATGAATACATGATTCCGAAATATCATATTGAAGTGGAATTTCTTCCATTGCAGTATGCAGAATATCAGCAGACGATTCAGCTGATGATTTCCGGTGGTGATGAGCTGGATGTTATGCCAATTTATTACAGCAATGCTTCCAGTTGGATTGCAATGAATGGTATTGTCGATATGAACCAGTATATGGATACTCCGGAGGGACAGGCTATTAAAGATGTGCTTGGTGAAGCAAATGCAACGGTAGGTTCCATGAATGGTATTCTGTTCGGTTTTCCGGCACAGAAGGAATCGGTTGAACTTGGTGGTCTGACTATGAGAGCAGATATCTGTGATGAACTTGGTATCGCAGAGGAATACGGACTGGAGCTGAATCAGGATGAATACACCGGAAAAGTGTATGACTGGTCTGTTGCAACTGAAATTTTCAAGAAAGTAAAAGAAGCACATCCGGAAATGACACCTCTGTATCTGCAGGGAAGTGCAAGCCCGATGAGACGTCTTGCATTTTTCGACGAGTTAGCGGATCAGTTCGGTGTTCTGGATTGGGAGGCTGATCATGACTCCACAACCGTAGTGAACGAGTTTGAAACCGATACTTACAAAGAAGCAGTAACCCAGCTGGCGGAATGGTTTGATGCAGGATACATTTATCCGGATGCGTTGACGGATACACAGGGAGCTGCAGTTATGATGAAGGCTGGAAATACGTTCTCTTATATGTCAGCAATTAAGCCGGGCTATCTTGTTGAGGCAAAGGCATCTACAGGAACAGACTGCTATGCAATGTATTTTGGACAGGATGTAGAAGGTGGATATTCAACTACAAACGTAAGTTTTATGATACTGGCATCGCAACCAACAGTGCGGATCCGGAAATGGCCTTTAAGTTTATCTCCGCGCTGTATACAGATCCGGAGGTTATGAATCTGTGGCAGAATGGTATTCAGGATGTAAACTATAAGTTTTGGATGATGGTACTGCTTATTATGTAGATGGTGAAGATGCTTCTAACTTTAAATATCATCAGAATACAGGATGGTTTATGGGCAATCAGTTTAACACATACGTATGGAATGATGGTTCCAAGGATGCAAATTACTGGGATAAACTGCAGCACCATAACGACTGGGCACAGTATTCACCGGCATACGGATTTATGTGGGATTCTTCTGAATACTCTACACAGATCACAGCTCTGCAGAATGCACTGAATACGTATCGTCCAGCACTTGAGACAGGCTCTGTCGGAGTTGCTGGTGTAGAAGAAACACTCCAGAAACTGAATGATGCGCTGTATGCAGCCGGACTGCAGACTGTTATGGATGCAAAACAGGAGCAGCTGGATAAATGGCTGGATGAAAACGGAGGAGCTACAGAAACTCCGCAGTCTAACCTTGATACGATTGCAGCAGCAAAAGAAGCAAACTAACGAAAGATCAACATTAGGTATAATTAGATCTAAGGCAAATCCGCCCGGAAACCGTAAAGCTGTGCGGTCTTCGGGCGGATTGCTTTGTATGTTTTTGGCTTTTACAGCAGAAAGGATTTACTATGAAAAAATGAATTACACATTTTCCGTGCCGGACAACAAACGCGTGCGTATGATTGTCAGCACAGACTGCAAAAATGAGGCGGACGACCAGTTCGCACTGGCACATCACCTGATGACACCGATGTTTATTCTGAAAGGCATCGTTCCGTGTCACTTCAACATGTTCTCCCGCGATTACGGCGATGGCCACACAGCACAGGCGAGCATGGACGAGGTCAATAAAGTGCTGGATCTGATGGATCGGCAGGGCGTATGCCCGGTCTGCAAAGGATCGGAATTTCCGATGAAGGACGAGCAGACTCCGGCCGTGTCGGATGGCGCAAAGCTGATCGCCGAAGAAGCCATGAAAGATGATCCGCATCCGCTGTTCATCGCCTGCCAGGGAGCACTGACCGACGTTGCCTCCGCACTTCTGATGAAACCGGAAATCGCAGACCGCATGACCGCCATCTGGATCGGCGGAGCACCGTATCCGGAAGGGGGAGAAGAGTTCAACCTCCGCCAGGATATCGCAGCTGCAAACGTTGTGATGAAATCCGGCATGAAGGTATGGCAGGTTCCGTCTACCGTATACAAGAAAGTAACAGTTTCTCTTGCCGAGCTGCAGCTTAATGTTCAGCCATGTGGAGAAATTGGAAATTATCTGTATCAGCAGATGGTAGACTTTAACAACACCTTCTATCAGTTCCAGGAATGGCCGCACGGCGAAATCTGGGGTCTCGGCGATTCTCCGACAGTTGGGTTGCTGCTGGCAGAGGTACAGCGTACCGACCTCTATGAATGGTAGAAGCGCCGGAAATCAGCTATGAGGACATGAGCTATCACTTCACCGGAAAGAACCGCAAAATTCGCGTTTACCATGATCCGAATGCGGAGCTGACGTTGAGAGACTTTTTTGCGAAACTGAAATTGAATTATGGGATGTGACAGGGACTGCTAATCAAAATCAGAGCCTGTTTGAAAAAAGCTTTCCACAAGATGTGTGTCACAATTTATCGGAAATTTTGTTCGACAGAGGGCGTCGCAGCGGGTTTTTGTATGGACAGAAAGAGCAATATAAAAACAGCCATCTGTGCAAGTTTGTCCAGATGGCTGTCTATCGTAATACTTTCGTTATTTACACACTTCGTCAATATCCACACGGTCGATCATAATATTCAGGATCTCCGTATCGGTATCTTTCATGCCGACTCTTCCGATGTATCCCATACTCTTGATCGTATCCTCGACATCTTCCCGCACGATACCTTCGCCCGGCTGGAAACTTCTGTGATGCTGGCCCATGTAGTGGGCGAGAATAGCAGCGTCAACAGCGGATGCAATTTTCGCCGCACAGGAGGATTTTGCGCCGTCGCAGACAATACCGCCGACGTTTCCAATGGTGTTGACGATCGTCAGACTGACATCTTCATAAGTTCCGCCAGAAAGATAGGTAATGGCGGCACCGGCTCCACAGCCTGCGCTGACGGCGCCGCAGTAAGCGGAAAGACTTCCAATATATTTTTTCTGATGAACCGCAATCAGGTTGCTGACAACGAGTGCGCGGTACAGTTTTTCCTGGGAAACGTTCCATTCTTTTGCAAACTCAATGACAGGAAGGGAAACGGTCATGCCCTGGTTTCCGCTGCCGGAATTGATGACGACCGGAAGAGAGCAGCCGCTCATACGCGCATCGGAGCCTGCCGCTGCACGGGCGCGGGCGCGGATTTTTACGTCATTGCCGTATTCGTTCAGCAGCGTGCGGCCAACCTGTGCACCGTATGGATGACGGAGACCTTCATCGGAAATGGCAGAGTTCATGGTGATCTGACGGTCAAGAATTTCTTTGATGTCTTCGATCTTCACAGTATCGGCAAATTCAAGAATATCCTTGACGTTCAGCACACTTTTATCAACGTATTCAGGGGAATCCTCATGCGCCGCAATCTGATAAAGTATCTCACCATCTTTTACGATGCGTGAAATCAGAGTATGACGGTTTACAATTGTTACTTCTGCACTGTGCTCTCCGGCAATGACTTTTGCAACAATGTAGAGATTTTCTACGCCTTCTTTTAAAGTACAGGTACAGAATCCCTGCTGTACCAGCTTTTTTGTATTTTCAATATCTGCTTCGGTCACATCTTCAAGTACTTCAAGTTCACGTTCGGCACAGCCTCCGACGACGCCAAGCGTTGCCGCAACATCAATTCCCTTCAGGCCATTGGAGTTTGGAACTTTAACACCCTTTACGTTTTTGATGATGTTTCCACTGCAGCAAAGCTCGATCGATTCCGGCATCTGTCCGAGTACTTCGCGTGCTTTTGCTGCCGCATATGCAATGGCAATCGGCTCTGTACAGCCAAGCGCCGGAACAAGCTCGTTTTTTAAAATCTTTACATAACTGTCATATAATTTCTGATCCATGAAAATTCTCCTGTATAGTTTTTTATGCGTTATCAACTGGTAAATCTTGCATTTCTTTCTGATTATACTATTGATATATCACTGATAATATCAGATGTCAAGTAAAGAATTGCAATTTGTGAATTAACATCATGCATTGACGCAGAAAAGAAAAGATGATACGATAAAAACAGTAAAATACTGAAATCGGAGGTAATCATTGGAGAATAGCAAAACTGTAACATTTTCACTTGGTGGAATGATTTTCGAATATGATGAGAAAAAGAATAAAATTAATATAGAAAAACATGGAATTTCATTTAAAAGTGCTGCCCGTGTATTTTTTGATTATGATCGAATAGAATATTATGATGAGGAAAATAGTAATGTTGAAGATCGATATGATATCATAGGTGATTTATCTGCAGGGACAGCGCAAATAGAGCGTGATACAGAGATTATGATCGGAAATATAAAAAGTGATGATGTTTTGTTTGTAGTGTATACGGAAAGAATACGGAAAAATGAAAATGGGGCAGAAATAGATGTGACAAGATTAATCTCCGCAAGATATGCAACCAATTTTGAAAGGGGGCTTTATTATGGTAAATACTAAAGAAATGACAGAAAGCCTGATAAAAGAACTCGCTTTTTCAGAAGAAGAATTAAGGGAACTAAAAGCAGCAAAAGAAAAACCTATTGTATTTGATGAAGATTGTCCGGAAACGACTCCAGAACGGGCGCTAAAATTTCGACGGGTAAATCCGCCGAGGGGAGCAGGCAAAAAAAGAGCATAAAAATTTGTGATCTCCGTAAAACCAGAAAATCCTAGTTTTACGGAGATCTTTTCAGAATAAATTGTATTTTCCTTTAAAGTGTCCTATACTGAAAAGGAGCAAAAATACACACCACCCTTTCATTTGGAGGATTTTTATGCAGAAGATTACGTTTCGAAAATTAGCTGGAGAAAAATATATTTACCCGGAACTGCAGGGACACTTTATCGAGTTTCTTGGCTCCTGTATTTATGATGGAATCTGGGTTGGAGAGGATTCGGAGATTCCGAATTATCATGGAATCCGAAAAGACCTTGTTGATGCATTTCAGAAGCTGCACCCGCCGGTGATCCGCTGGCCTGGCGGATGTTTTGCGGATGTATATCACTGGCGGAACGGCATAGGTCCGCGGGAGCAGCGGCCGGTTACATACAATGAAAACTTCGGTACTTTCGAGACGGATCCCAATCAGTTCGGTATGCACGAGATGATGGAATTTTGCGAGATGATCGGCGCGAAGCATGGTTTAATATCAATATGATGACCGGCTCTCCATCCGAGATGCGAGAGTGGATGGAGTACTGTAACCGCAAAGAGCCGACGGCACTTTCGCAGGAACGAAAAACAAACGGCCATGAAAAACCGTTCGAGATTGAATACTGGGGTATCGGAAATGAAGTATGGGACGGCGGCGGAAAAATGACGCCGCAGATGTATGCGAACGAATACCGGAAATTCAGTTCCTCCTGTCCGTCGTTTGGAGGCGGCGATCAGACATTTTCCATGAAATGCATCGCCAGCGGCCCGGATGGAAATAAGCCGAAAGAACGTGCTGCGTGGACAAAAGATTTCTTTAAGGAAATGGGAAAATACCGGATGCCGTCTCTCTATGGCTACGATCTCCATTTTTACAACTGGAATCTGAAGCAGCTTCAGACCGAGAAGAAATTTGATGAGAAACAGTGGTATGATGTGATCAATGGATGCAAAGAGCTGGAAAATGTCATTCACGAGCAGCGCCGCCTGATAGACGCTGGTCTTGAGGCACTTCCGAAACCGGAGGTCCGTTCCAGGCGGCACCGAGAAAATGTGACTGATTGTCGGTGAGTGGGGCAACTGGCACAGCAGTGCATTTAATGCGCGCCCGGCGCTGTATCAGCAGTGTACGATGCGCGATGCCGTTACAACTGCACTGACGCTCGACATCTTCCACCGCAATACCGGGGATGTGCGCATGGCATGTGTGGCACAGTCTGTCAATGTCCTGAATTCCCTGTTCCTGACGGATGGTGAGCATTGTATTCTGACACCAAACTACGATGTGTTCGATATGTATCAGGTGCATCAGGGTGCGTATACGCTTGGCTTTGAGGAAAAGAACAAAGATCCTGAGGTCTGCATCTTTGCTTCGATCAAAAATGATGATATCTACGTCAACCTCGTAAATACAAGCTACAGCGAATCAAAGAAAATCGAATTGAAATTCAAACAGTGTCCGGAATTTGTTGAGGCCAAAACACTGTACTCCAAAGATCCGCAGAACTACAACGATGCGAAACATCCGAACCGAGTCCGCTGCAAAGAAGGAAAAGCACCTGCACGGGAAAAAGACTCCTTCCAGATTGCACTGCCGGCGGCTTCGGTCAGCGTTTATCATTTCAGAAAAACAGAAACAGAAAAGTAATACATACAAAACGGGCCGCCCCGGGGAAAAGGATTGTTCCCACAGGGCGGCTCATTTCTATTACAAAAATAATTCAATCACAAACACCACGGCACAGCATGCCACCGAAACCTGAAACAGGCTTGCACCGAACCATGCGGCTGCGATGCCGACGACAAGCGCGAGTGCGCCGGAAACAGGGCTCTGTGTTGCATGGACAATCGCCGGGAAGGTCATGACTGACAGCGTCACGTATGGAACGTAGTACAGAAACGACTGAATAAACTGATTTTTAATCGGCTTCCGAATCAGCGTCAGCGGCAGAATCCGGATTGTGTAGGAAAACAGAGCCATGACGGCGATATAGATATAATTATTGTACATCAGCATTTTCCTCCTCTGTCTTTACCGGGAACAGGATAGCTCCGGCGCAGGAAATCAGAACGGTGAGCAGAATCGTTCTGGTTCCGTCGGAGAGAGTGGAGATGCCCGGGAGATAGTTGCAGATAAAGCTTAAGAAAAAGCTGACGGCAACAAGACCCGCTACCACACGGCTCTTTCGCGCCGGGGGAATGATGATTGCAAGGAACATGCCGTACAGCGCCACGCTTAAGGCACTGACAGCGCGCAGCGGCAGCAGATTTCCGGCAATAATACCAAGAGCCGTGCCGATCGACCACGCGGGAGCAGCGACGAGAATGGCACCGTATGTATAATACGGATTCAGCCAGCCCGGGCGCGCGATTGTGATGCCAAACAGTTCATCCGTTACATCGTAACCAATGAGAAAACGGTGGAAAAACGGCGTGTCCGGCGAAAAGCGCTGGGCAAGCGCACAGCTCATCAGAAGATACCGCGCATTGGCGATGAGCGTAATGATAGCGACCTGCAGATAGCCTGCGTTGGCGGCAATCAGTGTAAAGGCAGCGTATTCTCCGGCGGAAGCATTGTTGAAAAGACTGGCGAGAAAGCCTGAAAAGGACTAAGACCTGCCTTACGCGCTGCAATGCCGAGCGAAAACGAGACCGCAAAATAGCCAAGCCCGATCGGAATGCCATCGCGGATTCCGTTGACCAGAACCTGGCGGGAAAATGAATAAGATCTTTGTGAACTCATAAAAAGCTACTTCCTTTTCCTTCGCAGAAGCTAGAGCATGTCTGAAAAATCATTTCCGTAATCTGAGATTCGCAGCTTACGGAAATGATTTTTCAGACATGCTCTGGCATCTGGCAAAAATGTTGGGGTCAAGAGATCAAAAATCCTCTTGCAAGCGAGCTTGCACCGGCTTTTTGATCTTTTGCCCTGATATCTGATGAAAATTATAGCAAGTTTCGACAGGTTCGTAAACTCTTATTTTGTTCTCGTTCGTTTCACGCAGCCACTGCTTACACCTGCGTTTCTAAGTCTGTTGAACTGAATTGTATAAAATTATGTACAAAAACAGAAGATAAAGCTTGAAAATAGAAGAAAAATCCATTAATATCTATGTATACAAAAAACATTGCCGAAGGTGGTGCCTACGATGAAACTGCGTGCGCTTGCAAAAATAAATCTTGGTCTTGATGTGACCGGAAAAAGAGAGGATGGTTACCATGAAGTCCGCATGGTAATGCAGACGATCCAGATGTACGATCAGCTGGAAATAAAGGAGAGCAAAGAACCCGGAATAAGGCTTACAACCAATCTGCCGTTCCTTCCGTGTAATGACGGAAATCTCGTATACAAAGCGGCAAAGATTCTGATGGATGAATTCGATATCCGTCAGGGTGTCGATATGAACCTGACAAAATTTATCCCGGTAGCGGCCGGCATGGCGGGCGGAAGCTCGGATGCGGCAGCAGCACTGGTAGGAATTAACCGCATGTTTCAGCTTGGTCTGACAAAACGCCAGCTGATGGAGCGGGGTGTGCAGATCGGAGCGGATGTTCCGTACTGTGTGATGCGCGGTACAGCGCTGGCAGAAGGAATCGGCGAAAAGCTGACATCCCTTCCCGGCGTACCGATGTGCTACGTGCTGATCGGAAAACCGGGCATCAATGTTTCGACGAAATTTGTCTATGGAAACCTGCATCTTGATGAGGTGACGGAGCATCCGGATATCGACGGCATGGTAGAGGCGATCCGAAATCATGACCTGTACGGCATCACGGACCGCATGGGAAATGTGCTGGAATCCGTGACGTGTCCGGCGTATCCGGTGATCGATGAGATCAAGGCACAGATGATGAAAAACGGTGCGGTCAATGCGATGATGAGCGGCAGCGGCCCGACCGTATTCGGCATTTTCGACGATCCGGACAAGGCAGAATTTGCCCGCGATCAGTTAAAAATAAGCGGACTGTCGAAACAGACATTCCTGACTACAGTATCAAAACCGGGAGGTACAAAGTATGGCAAAAAATGAGTTAGACCTGCAGATGGAGGATTATCAGTACCTTCCGCTCCGCGATGTCGTGTTCCGCACGCTGCGCCAGGCGATTCTGCGCGGGGAGTTAAAGCCGGGAGAGCGGCTTATGGAAATCCGGCTGGCAAATCAGCTTGGCGTTTCACGTACGCCGATCCGTGAAGCGATTCGCATGCTGGAACTGGATGGCCTTGTAATCATGGTGCCGCGCAAGGGTGCACAGGTGGCGCAGATCACGGAAAAAGATCTGAACGATGTGCTGGAGGTGCGGCTCGGACTGGAGGAGCTGGCGGTAAAACTGGCGTGTCAGCGGATTACAGAGAGCGAACTGCAGAAGCTTTATCAGGCATCGCGCAGCTTTGAACAAATGCTGGAGACAACAGAGACGGATGATCTGCAGAAGCTTGCACAGGCAGATGTGGTATTCCATGATGTGATTTATCAGGCGACGAACAACGAGCGCCTGATTCAGCTGCTGAACAATCTGCGGGAGCAAATGTACCGTTACCGGATTGAATATTTAAAGGATGTAAAATCCCGACGTTCCCTGGTCGAGGAGCACGATGCCCTCTATGAACGTATGAAAAATCGGGATCTTGCAGGCGCACAGAAGATGATCCGCGAGCATATCGAGCGACAGCAGGAGAGTATTATGCAGACCGTACATCACCAGAGCATGACGGGTGTAGAAGAAAAATAAAAGCGTATAAAATTTCGAAAAAGGAACATTCTGTTACAGAGTAAAAAAATCGTGACAGAATGTTTTTTTATGGAATTTTGCAGAGTATATTTCTCCAGATGGTTTTTCGGAAGCTTTCAAAAGGAGGAGAAGGAGGGACGCAGGCATGGAAAAAAGAAGACGCAGATTTCACTCACACTGGCGGAAAATGAAAGCGTGATCCGTACATGGTGTGAAAATTGCGATGATATTCAGATCCGCCCGATGAAACTCGGCAAAACGGGCGGAACCGGTGCGCTGCTGATCTACGTAGAAGTGGCGGTGAGCTGCGTTATGTTGAAGGATTCCGTGATCGGGAAGCTGTTGAACCGTCTGATGGAGGTTCCCGAGGCAGATATCCCGGGGGTTTTCTCGGAAAATCAGCTCGGAATTTCGGACGCAGTGGAATTTGATACCATGGAAGCTGCGTTCGCTTCCATGCTTGCGGGAAATGCAATTCTTTTTGTGGATCATTATGACCGTGCAGTCAAGATCGGATCGAAGGGTTATCCCAATTTAGGAGTGCAAAAAGCGGAGTCCGAAAAAGTGCTGCGCGGCTCAAACGAGGGCTTTTCCGATTCCGTCAAAACCAACACGGCACTCGTCCGCAAGCGTCTGCGGACCACCGATCTGAAAGTGGAGGAGATACATTTTGGTGCGCGTTCTGATACGGTTCTGGCTCTGGTGTATGAGAAAGAGTTGATTTATCCGAAATTTCTGGAAGAGGTAAAACAGCAGATTGCCGGCTGGGAGGTGGACGGCGTTTTTGACAGCGGCATGGTCGAGCAGCTCTGCGAACCGCAGTGGAAATCGCCGTTCCCGCGATTCGAGACGACCGAACGGCCGGACCGCGCGGCGATGGAGATTCTGGACGGAAGAATCCTGCTTTTATGTGATAATTCCCCGGTCGGGATTCTCTTCCCGGCATCATTTGACAGCTTTTTAAAGGTCAGTGAGGACCGGTATCATCATTTTCTGATCGTCTCATTTGAGCGGCTGCTGCGGTATGCGGCGGTCTTTCTCACCCTGTGGATTTCGGGCGGATACCTGGCTGTCACGGGCTTTCACACACAGGTGCTTCCGACCAAACTCCTGCTGGCGTTCGCCGAAGCGCGGAAAGGCGTTCCGTTCCCCGGCATTCTGGAAATTCTTCTGATGGAATTTGCTTTTGAACTGATCCGCGAGGCCGGTGTGCGCATGCCGGGGCCGCTTGGCGGGACGATCGGAATTGTGGGCGGGCTGATCATCGGAGATGCAGCGGTTTCCGCCAATCTGGTAAGCCCGATGACCGTCGTTGTGGTTGCGGTTTCGGCGCTCTGTTCGCTGGCGATTCCGAACGAAGAGTTCGGTGCGCCGTTCCGGCTGCTGAAATTCGGCTTCATTTTGCTCGGCGGATGGCTCGGCATTTTCGGCATGGCGCTCGGCACGTTTCTTCTCGCAGGTCATCTCGCCGGCTTATGAGTTTTGGTATTCCCTATCTGATGCCGTTTGTCGGGAAAGGACTTGCGGGCTACCATGCGCCGAAGGATTCCGTATGGCGGCCCCCGCTGCATCAGATGCGGGAGCGGCCGGTCTTTACAAAGCGCGATCAGAGAGTGCGGCTGCGGAAAAACAGAAAAGCTGCGGAGCCGGAAGAAAAACAGGAAAGGGGAGAGTGACGCATGTTTTCGGAAAATGACAGAATTTCACAGCGCCAGATGGAACGCCAGATCGTGCTCGTTCTGCTCTGCCCGGCGTTCTGGCAGCTCGCGGCGTACGGCGCATCGGACGGCCTGCCCGGTATGGCAGGGATTTTCGTTGGATATGGGCTGCTGGCGGTGTGGTGCATTTATCTCGTGCGCCTTGGCGGGCTTTACTGCCGCCTGGAAAGCGTGATGGGAAAGGCTGGGAAACTCCTTCTGGCAGTGATGTATCTGTGTTATCTGCTTTTCCTCGGCGGAACACTGCTTCGCAGAATGGCGGAGCTTGCCGCCGCGTATCTGACAGCGGGTGTACCGCAGGAGCTCTGCGGACTGTTTCTGCTCGCGGCGGCCGGGTTTGGTGTCGGCAGTGAAGTACAGAAAAGAGGACGGCTGGCGGAAGCACTCTATCCGTGGATTGTGGGCGGGATTTTGATTCTGCTTCTGCTGACGGTTCCGCAGATGCATTTTTCCTCGTTTGAGGATGCCTGGGAGACAGCAAAGTCTGTTGAAATTGTGGATAACGGAATACTTTTTGGGTGGAATGTGTGGAGAACACTGGAAAATGGAACACCGATTGCGCTGCTGCCGTTTTTACTGGGGCATGTGCAGAAAGAGCACAGGAGTGTCATTCTTCCGGTGACGCAGAGTATCTGGAAAACGGGGCTTCTTGTAATTGCAGGAAGCATGGCGCTGCTCGGCGTTTTCGGCCGGCGCGGCACGGCTGCGGCGCAGGACCCGCTCTTACTGTTAATGGCAGGAACGAGCCTGCCGGGTGGATTTCTGGAGCGGTTTGATATTCTGTGGATGGCATTTCTTTTGATGGGACTGCTGTTCACACTGGGAAGTCTGCTGTTTTACGTATCGCTGATCGGAGAGAAGACGGGACTGTGGAAACCGCAGAATCTCTATGTACGGATCGGTACAGTGCTTTTTATATGGCTGCTGTCATGCGCGGAAAGCGGCTGGTCGGTCCGATACGGTTACTTTCCGTTTTTCCTTGCCATCACGGTGCTGCTCGGCTTCTGCCAGAAGCATATGAAAAAACTGCGGCTTGTGTGTCTGGCGCTGGGCAGTATGATTTTCCTGTCATCCTGCGGGGCAGTAGAGCCGGAAAAGCGGCTGTATCCACTGGCGGTTGCCTTTGATTATGTGTCGGAAGAGGCGACTGCGCCGGAAAACAGTGAAACTGGGGAAGAAACCGGGACGGCGGTCAGTGAGAGCGGCGGAGAAAAGGAGACGGCTGGCGGTAAATGGCGCGTCTGGTATGCGCCTGCGAATCTTGCGGTGGTGACCGGCCAGGGAAAGGATGAGCAGGAGGAGGGAACCGACGAGGACCCTGCATCGCTGTTCTTTGAAGCGGAGACGTTTGAGGAGATTGCGCAGCAATATGACAGCACAGAGGAATATGATCTCGACACCGGACACGTCCAGGCGATTGTATTTTCCGATGCACTGCTCAGTGACCGGGGACGGATGGAAGAACTGTTGAAGTACCTGGAACAGGACCGTGCGCTTGGGCACAGTGCCTATCTGTTTCACGCAGAAAAACCAGAAGATATCATGGAGCAGAACGGAAAACAGGTGGAGTCTGTCGGTGAGTACCTGTGCGGAATTTATGACAACCGGGTGAAAAGAAAAGAGGCGGTGACACTGGCGGACTTGTGCTATGCGTGGGAAAACGAAAGGAGCATTCTGTGGATTCCGAAAGCGCCGTAAAAGGTTTAAAGTGTATGGAATATCGGAGCGGGCAGTGAGTGTCTGTGTATAAAAGTTTTGAAATCCGGCAAAACTGGAAAAAACAGGAGGCAGCATATGAATGAGAAAAAAGCACAGAGCCGGAAACGGAATCAAAATCAGACACAGAAGAAATCCAGGGACAGGCAGGCGCAGCCCCGAAATACATTTGGGAACCAGTATAGAAGTCAATTCCAGCGGCATTTCAAATTTTCTGCCGCCGCTGGCTCCCCGTCTGCATTGCGGCGCTGATCCTTTCCGGAACCGCCAATCTTCTCCGCGAGTCCCGTCTGCAGCAGGAAGTCGCTGCAAAGATCGTGCGCTTTCACGTAAGAGCCAACAGCGACTGCGCCTCCGACCAGCAGATCAAGCTTCAGGTACGCGATGCCGTTGCCGAAGAACTGCAGACGATCCTGCACGGAGCCGAAACAAAAGCAGAAACCGAAGAAATCCTGCGTGAAAACGAGCCCTCCATCCGTGCCGCCGCCCTTCAGACGCTGCGCGCAGGAGGCAGTACTGACGATATCACCGTAACGTACGGAAAAGCCAGTTTTGAGGAAAAAGAAACGGGCAATTATATTCTCCCCGCCGGAACGTACGACGCTCTTCAGATCAACATCGGCAGAGCCAAAGGGCACAACTGGTGGTGCATGCTGTACCCGTCCATCTGCTTTTCGGATGCCCTGCGCCCCGTAAACGAGGACGGCGAAAGTGCAGAAAAAGTCGAAAAAAGCCGGATTCCGCTGCAGAATCTGTTGAGTGACGCCGCCTACCGCGAAATCCTGAAAAGTGACTGGATTTCGTTCCGGTTTTTCTGGCGTTAGGCGGATTTTTCGAAAGACTTTCAAGAGAAATGATTGCAATATTCCTCCATTCGGGTTAAAATAATGTATCAGCGACCTATTTTAATCAGGGTCGTGAAATGAAAAAAGAAATGTAAAAATTCAGATATATAATATAGAAATGAACCCCATTCGGCATGACAAAAAAGTAATGCCGGATGAAAAATGGAGGAAAGTATGAAAGCAGACAGACAGGCGCCGATCGGCGTCTTTGATTCCGGTGTCGGCGGACTGACCGTAGTGCGTGAGATTATGCGAAACCTGCCCGACGAACGAATCGTATATTTTGGAGATACCGCGCGTGTGCCGTACGGTTCCAAATCGAAGAACACCGTCATCCGTTATTCCCGCCAGATCGTACACTTTCTGGAAACCCAGCAGGTCAAGGCAATCGTCATCGCCTGCAACACCGCAAGTGCGCTGGCACTCGATACGATCGAAAAAGAGATTGATCTCCCGATCATCGGCGTGGTAAAACCGGGTGCACAGATGGCCGTCGAGACGACGCAGAACAAGCGCGTCGGCGTCATCGCAACCGAGAGCACTATTCAGAGCGGCCTCTACCAGCAGCTCATTACCGAGCAGATCCGGCGATCACCGTTTACGGAAAACCGTGTCCGCTGTTCGTGCCGCTCGTGGAAGAGGGCTGGACAAAAGATCCGATCACCGAGGAAGTGGCGCGCCGCTATCTGGCAGAGATTCTGGATAAAGACATCGACACGCTGATTATGGGATGCACCCACTATCCGCTGCTGCGTTCTCTGCTGCGGAAAGTAGTCGGAGAAAAAGTAACACTCGTCAACCCGGCATACGAAACCTCACAGGCACTGTGCAGACTGCTGCGGGAGCTGGATCTGGAGAATCCTGGAAACGATGAGCTGGGCCGTCAGAAATACCAGTTCTTCGCAAGCGACGGCGTGGAGCGGTTCAATGCCTTCGCACATTCCGTTCTGCCGGAGCAGATCAGCGATACGAAACAGGTACAGATTGAAAACTATTAAAAACGACATACAGAAAAGAGAGAGGAACATCAGAAAAGGATGGAAAAGACGTACTCATCAGCATCCGCGGACTGCAGTATCTGATGGATGAGGAATCCGGCGAACAAGAACCGGTGGAGGTTATGACGACGGGTTCGTACTACAAGAAAAACGGCCATCACTTTCTGATCTACGACGAGGCAACCGAAGGCTTTGACATGATGACGCACAACATGATCAAATTTACGGAAAACGCCCTCGAGGTGCGCAAGCGCGGCCTCATTGATGTCCATATGATTTTTGAGGAGGATAAAAAGAACATTTCGTTTTATCACACGCCATATGGCATGATCAACATGGGAGTTGCGGCGACGAAGGTCAGAATGAAAGAGACGCCGGATCAGATTTTACTGAAGGCAGAATACGCGCTCGACATCAACGACAGCTACGTGGGGGACTGCGTAATCGATATCGAGGTAAGACCGCGGGAAGGCGGAAAACTGAATTTATAAAAAATACCCGGGAAGAATGAAAATCATTCAACTCGGGTATTTTCGCGAGCAACGAGCCAAAGTCCGGGCTTGCACGAGACCTTGGCGACTGCCGCGAAAGCAAAAAGAAACACGCAAAGCGTGTTTCTTTTTGTTTCAGATGAAATTTTATTTCTCCTCGCCGCGTGCCTTGCGGAGCATTTTCTGCCAGAAGCCGTTTTTCTTTTCCGGCTGCTCTAAAGAACCGCGGATGCCGCGAACGCCGGTGATGTAGATACCGCTTACGGTAGCTTTGACTTCTTTTTTCACCGGGATCTGATCGAAGATAGCAGCGTCGCAGATCAGGGTCATGATTCTCGGACCGACTTTTGCTTTGACGATCGGCAGTTTTGCACGACGCATCATTTTCGGTGTCTGGTCGATGACCATCTGTGGAAGTCCGGAATCTTTCATGCGAAGCTTTTTCTTATCTATGATCAACATGGAGACAGTCTGTTTCATGGCCTCCATTTGTTCCTGCTGTGCGGCCTGTTTTGTCTGTGCTTTTTTACCGAAGTAATACAGCAGACCAAGGATGACAGCGATGACAGCTAATACGATTAATACGATAATCCAGGGTTTCATCCCTCTATTCCTCCTCTGCAAAAATAATGTGGGCATCGGAACATACAATGCCAGTCTATGAACATTCTAACATTGATTTCGGCAAAACGCAAACACATTTTAGCGCAATCCAGGCGATTTTACGGTCGAAAATCATAAGAATTTCTAAAATCGGAGCCCCAGCCTTTTTTTACCAGACAAGTATGGTAAAATGAGATTTACAACGCGCCGGGAACGGCGTAGTATGGAGGAAAATTCAAGAATGAAAAGAAAAGCAGCAGTCATGCTTCTGCTCATGACACTGGGAGCAGCCAGTGTGAGCGGATGTGGAAAAAACAATACAACAAGCAGCAGTTCCGTATCAAGCGCAAGCAGCACAAGCGCTTCCTCAGCATCCGATGCGTCGAGCGCAGGCAGCACATCGTCCGACAGCACAGCTTCTGAGGAATACGCTTCCCCGAGTGATGTAGACGGGATTCCGGTTGTCGATGAGGAAGTTGATCCTGCAGAGTGTGTAACGCTTGGAGATTACAAAAAGCTCACACTGGAAAAGAAAGTAGAGCAGGTAACGGATGATGACGTACAGACGGCCATTATGGCAGAGACAGCTGTCACCATGGACGATCCGGATGCCACCGTACAAAAAGGCGACACCGCCGATATTGCCTATGTTGGCAAAGTTGATGGCAAGGAGTTTGACGGCGGAAGCAGCGATTCCTACAATCTGGTGATCGGATCCGGTACCTTCATCGATGGATTTGAGGATGGTGTCATTGGAATGAAAACAGGGGAGACAAAGGATCTGAACCTGAAATTCCCTGACAGCTATCAGAGTACCGATCTGGCAGGAAAAGATGTTGTGTTTACCGTTACGGTAAATGCGTTTACCCGCCCGGCAGAAAACATTGACGGATGGGAACTCGACGATGCATGGGTAGCAGAGAATACAGATTACAGTACTGTGGAGGAATACCGTGCCGGAAAACGCGCAGAGCTGGAGGCTGCAAATGAGACGACAGCGGAAAATAATCTGCAGAATGACGCGATGCAGCAGGTGGCAGACGGCTGTACGTTTCACAAAATTCCGAAATCCTATATCACCCTTGGCGAAGAAGATTACGATAAACGGTATACCTCTTATCTTCAGAATTACGGCATTTCCCTGGACGACTATCTGGAGCAGTATGCGGACAGAGCGACCTACAATCAGGAGAAAGCAACGTATGCAGGAACGATGGCAAAAAGTGCCCTCCTTCTGGATGCCGTAAAAGAGGCAGAAGGCTGGACAACAGATGACCAGGATTACCAGCAGATCTTAAACGATGAGGCAGCCAATGCCAATATGTCGCAGGAAGATTTCCTGAAGGCAGCCAATGACTATTACGGGGAAGATACGGTAGTGCGCAACATCATGATGGAGCGCATGATCAATATGGTTCTCGATAATGCAACGGTCAATACTGTGACTGTGGATGCAGACGGAAATACAGTAGAATAAAAAGAGAAATCACCCCGAAAACAGGATAAAAATTTCTGTTTTCCGGGGTGATTTAACCGAATCAAGTAAGTCCCCTGCTTCCATTGCGAAAAGCAATAAGCAGTGGGTGGGGACTTGCTTGTATCAGGAGGAGTGCAAGCTCCTTCTGATAAACTGCGGAGCAGTTATTCAGTTATGAGCAAGTAGCGAAGCGGATTGCGAATATCCGCTTCGCATGTGGGAAACGAATTGTGTTCGTTACGCCATGATTTTGCGGAACAGATCCTTTAGATCTTCTACGCTTGCATCCTTCGGGTTGCCCGGTGCGCAGGCATCTGCGTGTGCGGAATCTGCAAGGAACTGCAGATCTTCTTCTTTGACTGCCTCGAGAACAGATGGGATTCCAACGTCTGCGGACAGCTTCTTAACAGCATCAATCGCTGCTTTTCTATACTCTTCCTGAGACATTTCGTCTACACCTGTAACGCCCATGGCACGTGCGATTTCGCGGTATTTCTCACCGGTGCACTCCTGGTTGTATTCCATAACGATCGGAAGCATCATGGCACATGCAACACCGTGTGGGGTATCATAAACAGCACCAAGGGTGTGTGCCATGGAGTGAGCGATTCCAAGACCTACGTTGGAGAAGCCCATACCTGCGATGTACTGGCCAAGAGCCATTCCTTCGCGTCCCTCTTTGGTGTTTGCGACAGCACCGCGCAGAGATTTGGAGATGAGTTCGATGGCTTTCAGATGGAACATATCGGTCATTTCCCATGCAGCTTTTGTGGTGTAACCCTCGATTGCGTGGGTCAGAGCGTCCATACCGGTGGAAGCGGTCAGGCCTTTCGGCATGGAGGACATCATATCCGGGTCAACAACTGCGATGATCGGCATATCGTGTGGGTCAACGCATACGAATTTACGTTTTCTCTCTACGTCGGTGATAACGTAGTTGATGGTAACCTCTGCAGCAGTACCGGCTGTAGTCGGAACGGCGATGATCGGTACACACGGATTTTTGGTCGGTGCGGTGCCCTCAAGCTTCTGACATCCTCAAACTCCGGGTTTGCGATGATGATACCGATGGCTTTGGAGGTATCCATAGAAGAGCCGCCGCCGATGGCGATCAGATAGTCAGCGCCGGATGCCTTGAAAGCTTCTACGCCGTGTTTTACGTTTTCGATGGTCGGGTTTGGCTTGATATCGCTGTAAAGCTCATAGTCGAGTCCGTTTGCGGTCAGAATATCGGTTACTTTGGAAGTAACGTTGAATTTAATCAGATCCGGGTCAGAGCATACGAAAGCTTTCTTGAAGCCGTGTGCCTTTGCTTCATTTGCGATCTCGGCAATAGCGCCTGCTCCGTGATAAGAGGTTGCATTTAAATTAATACGATTTGCCATGATTGAAAAACTCCCTTCTAAAATGAATGAATGGTTTTACTGAACTTGTTATTATATTAACAAATCCGGAAGGGAAAAAGAAAGTGACAGAAGAAGCGAAGTGTAACACTTTAAAAAAAATCGCCATTGTGACAAAAACAACAGAACAAAATTTGTGAAAAATAACCAGAGCGTGTCTGAAAAACCATTTCCGCAATCTGCAAGCCCCACTTTGACACGCGCTCTAAGAGAGCAGCTGCAGATTCCGGAACAGTTTTTTTAAGTCTTCCGGCATTGCCCGGACGAGAAGAGCTGCAAACTCGGAAGGTGTCAGATCCATGCCGGTAAGCACCCATTTTACGGTCATGGTGATGGAACCCTGACAGTACATTTCGAGAAGAAAATGCATTTCCGGTGAAACCGGACTGCCGCTTTTTTCGTGAATCAGATTTTCGTAGAACGCGAGAATCAGATCGAAATCGTGCTCACGCAGAGAATTCTGTTTGTCGTAGCGGAAGGCCGCGGCGAAAAAAGCTTTTTCTTTCTGAATATAGGTAAATTTCTTTTCCAGACTGTCAAAAACAGTCGTTCCGCGCCCCATATGTTCGAAGGATTTTGTCAGTAATTTATCAAAGTACCAGTTGATCAGATCGTATTTGTCGAGAAAATTGCGGTAGAAGGTCTGGCGGGTAACACCGCAGATTTCACAGATCTGGCGCACGGTGATCTCTTCAACGGGTGTTGTTTTCATGCACTCCTTCATGGATTCGGCAAGACGGTATTTTGTTTTTTCTCCTTTGGGAGCAGATACGGTGGAATGGATCATCCGGGTAGTTTCCTTTCGCTTCGAAAATTGTAACTATGCAGAGTTATGCATATATTATAACGCGAATCCGAAAAAATAAAAAGCCCTGAACATGTTCCGGAGATAAGATACAGGAACATATTCAGGACGATTTTGCCTATTTTCTTTTGTTTACGGCCTGTCCGACACAGTAGCATACAGCGGCAACAACCATGCCGTTGATGGAAGCGATGCCCCAGTGTAAGAGGTTCGCAACAATGGCACCGAGAATGACACCGGCAACCGCAAACCAGTCTACGGTTTTAAGCTTCGGCTGATCGGTTTCAAAGTCCTTTTTGTTCATGAAGTAGGCGAGCACCAGAATCATGCCGACCGGCGGCAGGGTACAATTCAGAATGTTGAGCCAGCCGCAGAAGTTGTAGTACAGCCATACGGAGGCAACCGTTCCGATGATACCGGAAAGGAGAACCATCGGTTTTTTCCTCTGATGGAAGATGTTGGCAAGACCAAGACCTGCGGTATACAGAGCGTTGTCGTTTGTAGTCCAGATATTAAGACCGAGAACGAGAACAGCCAGGTAGAACAGGTTCAGGCGGACCATAACCTCGAAGATATCGTTTCCGCCGACAAAGATCGAGGAAACGGCACCGAAGAAGAACATCAGGGAGTTTCCGATGAAGAAGGCCACAACCGTGGTGATGGCACCCGCTTTTCCGTCCTTTGCAAAACGTGCGAAGTTCGGGGTTGCGGTTCCGCCGGAAACGAAGGAGCCGATGACAAGACCGGCACCGCCGATGATAGTCAGAGATCCGCTGGATTTGGCAAACTGATCGATGATCGTTCCGTCGCCTCTCATTACGGCCATGACCATGGCGATCGTTCCGAGAATGGCAACACTTGGTACAGCGATATAGCTGACGATGGTCAGAGATTCAATACCAAAATAGGCAGAGGCGGTCATGCAGACGCCGGCAAGAATAACAAGTCCCCACTGTGCCGCAGTGCTTCCGCCGAGCAGCTCCTTGGAAACCGGAATTGCAAACATGGCAAGACCGACACCAAACCATCCGATCTGCGTAAAGCTGTCATGGCTGACGGCAGATAGGAACCTTTTTCGCCAAAGGCTCTCTGGGACAAAAGATCAAGTGACAGACCGGTTTTTGCACCGACGTAGCCGAGCAGACCGGTATAAATACCAAGAATGATTCCACCAAGGATCAGTGATCCCAAAAAGCCCCAGAAATCGAGGCCGTCAGCGAGCTGCTGGCCGACCCACATGCTTGCCGAGAAGAAGGTGAAGCCAAGCATGATCATAAACATGGTTACTACATTTTTCCGGGCAGAAGACGGAACCGCGCTGTCCGCGAAGTCAACATCTTTTACTTTCTTTTCTTTTTCCATAATATCTCCTGAAAACTGTGATTACGGTTCGCCGAAATTCAGCGAACCGTAAGAAATGGTTTTTTGTTACAGCATGTATTTGCGAAGTGCTGCGGTAAATTCTTCGATTCGTTCAGCCGCAATTTCTTTCAGGGTAGCATCGCCAAGGCTTGCAATGTAACCTTTTTCCTGGCGGTACAGCATTTGGCCACGCGTTCATCAATTTCTTCGTAGTGATTGATGTGAATCCACTCTTCGTAGGATGCGTCAAGCGGGCAGCCGAGCTTCTCCTCGAGCAGTCTGGTAAAGTCGATCCGGTCGGCCCTCTCCAACATTTTATTCCAGAAGTCGAGAACCTCCTCGACATGCTCATGGATTTCATAGCGTCTTGCACCGCCGTCGTAGATGATGCATTTTTCAAACAGCGGATCACGCATGGAAAGAGTTTCTCTTCGGAACTCCGGTGCAATGATACCGTCTTTCCAGTAGAAATCGACATCCGGCAGATTGATTCCGGATACGCCCCTGTCCTGATAGGTGCTGAAGATTCCTTCGTAATATACTGTGATAAAGCCTTCAAACTCCGGCCAGAACTCACGGATTTCTTTGGTGAGACGTTCCAGAATCTTGATTCCGGTTGTGCCGCCGATCGTAAAGATGATAATGTTGCGAAGGGAAGCACCATGCTCACGATAGAAATCGGTTACGTAGCGCAGGCAGTGGATCAGCGTCTCACCCGTTGCGATGATATCGCCGATCAGAAGTGTGCTTCCCGGAACCATCGTCAGCTTGCTGTACTTGATTTCCAGTCCTGCGATTTCTTCCTCTTTAAAGACACGCTCACTTGACAGAAAGCTGATGTCATGTACACGAATGTGTTCGCGGTAGCAGCTTTCCTCCAGCGGATAATTCAAAGCACCGCGCAGGATGGAAAGGATGTTGGCTGCGGTTACTTTTCCCTGCTCTTTAAAATAATAAAGCATCTGTGAAGTGGACGGGATCAGGCAGTGATAAACCTCATACCCGACAACCTCCGGTGTGTTCAGAAGTTTTCTTGTCTCTGCTTCGGAAACGACATAGTATTCGTTTTCATAATCGCCGCCTGCGAGGCGGTAGCAGTCCACGCCCTGTTCCGAAAACTCCGGCACCAGTTTTACTTCATTCCATTTTCCATTCAAAAGTTCCTCCCGGTTTTCCCTCTTTGGTAAACATCATATAGGTAGTTCATTCTGTTTGCTATAAACTTTTAACAGTGTAAGGTGTAGCAACCTGATTGTCAAGGGAAAAGGCGAATTTACATGATTTTCTTGCAGAAGAAGGGAATGCGCCGCGATAAAAAATTTTACCGGGTTTTGCCTTCTCCGGAAAAATATTCCTTTGTAAGCTCCACAACCTTGCCCGAAAGCAGGAAGAGCGCAATCAGGTTTGGGATTGCCATGAGCCGTTGAAGGTCTCGGCAATGCTCCACATCAGCCAAGATTTGCGGTGGCGCCAAGGATGGCAACCAGCGCATAGGCGGCCATAAAATATTTTGTGATTCTTTCGGAGAATAAAAACTCGATGCAGCGTGCACCGTAAAGTCCCCATCCGAGAATTGTGGAAAAGGCGAAGCAGCACATCGCGAACGCGGTGAGCAGCGAAACCCAGTTTCCGTATGTAAGGGTAAAACCGCTGATGGTCAGCTCTGCGCCGGCAGCCTGTCCGTAGGTGATGGAAGTACCGCTGCAGAGAATAACAAGTGCAGTTAAGGTACAAATCACGATCGTATCAGTAAATACCTCAAAGATACCGAACATACCCTGTTTGACCGGCTTTTTTGTGTCGGCACAGGCGTGCGCGATCGAACCGGTACCAAGACCTGCCTCGTTTGAGAAAATACCGCGGGACACACCTTTTTTACACTCATAAGCATGCTTCCGACGATACCGCCTGTAACGGCGGAGGGACGGAAGGCGCCCTCAAGGATCGAAACGAAAACAGACGGAATCCGGTTGAGGTTCAGCAAAATTACACCGATGGCAAGGACAATATAAAACAGAGCCATAAACGGAACGAGCTTTTCTGTTACCTGTGCGATCCGTTTGACACCGCCGAGCAGGATCAGCGCTACGAGTGCCGCAATGATGATACCCTGAAACAGGTTGGAGGTCGGGATCGCGTCCTTTGAGATCACATGGTAATTCATCAGTGCGGAGTTGACTGCGGTTGTGATGGTGTTGACCTGCGTTGCATTTCCGGTTCCGAACACAGTCAGTACACCGAAAGCAGCGAAAAGATAGGCCAGAAAATGCCATTTTTTGCTGAGACCGTTTTTGATGTAATACATCGGTCCGCCGACGAGTTCTCCGTTGGCGTTTTTCTCGTGATAGAAAACAGCCAGTGTTACCTCGGCAAATTTCGTACACATGCCGAGCAGGGCGGAAACCCACATCCAGAACACGGCACCGGGTCCGCCGATAGCGATAGCGCCGGCGACACCGGCAATATTACCGGTACCGACCGTGGCGGCAAGTGCTGTACAGACCGCCTGGAACGGTGTAATTGCGCCATCGGAAGCATCTCGTTTGCGGAACATTCTTCCGAGCGTTGTGCGGATCGCATACGGGAATTTTCGAATCTGGAGAAAACGGGTGCGCAGACTCAGGTAAAGGCCGACACCGAAAATGCAGATCATAGCCGGAACACCCCAGATAAAATTGTTCACGGCATTGTTGATGGTTTCAATCAGTTGGAGCATAGATACCTCTTTCTTTTTCATAAGCAGAAGCACTTTTTTTGGAAGATCAGTGCTTTCATAAAGTAACACAATGCAAAAAGTATATCATCTCAGACGAGATTTGCAAGTTTTTTTCGAGAAAAAACGCGGAACCCCCAAATTTTTTGCGATTCCGGAAAGATATATTTTCTCTAGCCTTATGGGTTTACCATGAGCCAGGCGGTTTTTTACGTTTTCTTCCAGTTTTTGTGAAGGAATGCAGCGAAATATGATAGAATAGAGAAAAAACAGAAAAGAGGATTATTGCCATGTTTCAGGTAATTGATATGCACTGCGACACCATCCCGGCGCTGCAGTGGAAGGAAAAACAGGAGCATCTTGCGGATGCGGATCTTCAGATCAATCTGGATAAGCTGGAAAAGGGCGGCAGCCTCTGCCAGTGCTTTTCTCTGTTTACGTTCCTGAAGGGACTGAAAGACGAAACACCGTTTGAGCATGTGAGAAAGCTGGCTGATCTCTGGAAATCAGAGGTGGAACGGTATCCGGACCGCATTTGTCAGATCAAAACGTATGCGGATCTGATGCAGGTACAGAAGGAAGGAAAAATAGGCGCGGTGATGACCGTCGAAGAGGGTGGTGTTTACGAGGGAAGTATTGAAAAACTGCATACGATGTACGATCTCGGCGTGCGGATTTCCACACTGACCTGGAACTTCCCGAATGAACTCGGATTCCCAAACCCGGCGCAGGAAGAGGGAAAGCCATATCTTCCGGATCTTGAAAACGGGCTGACGCCGACCGGTATTACCTTTGTCGAGGAGATGGAGCGGCTCGGCATAGTGATCGATTTATCACACTTAAATGATGCCGGAATCCGCGACGTTTTTGCGCATACGAGAGGTCCGGTCATTGCGTCCCATTCCAATGCGCGCGGCGCGTGCTTCCATCTGAGAAACCTTTCGGATGAAATGATTCGTCAGCTCGCAGAGCGTGGCGGCGTCACTGGTATCAATTTCTGTCCGTCGTTTCTGCGCGAGGAGGAGCCGGCAGCGAAAAAGGCATCGACGATGGATATGGTACGCCATATGAAATATCTGCGAAACGTCGGCGGCATCGACATCATCGGCCTTGGAACCGATTTTGACGGTTTCAGCGGTGAAACGGATGTGCCGGACACCGCGCATATGCAGCATCTCGCAGATGTGATGAGCCACGACGGTTTCACCGATGAAGAGATCGAGAAGGTCTTTTCCAAGAATGTACTTCGGGTGTTTAGAGAATGCTGGAAATAAAACTACAGCTCTGGTGATGCCGCCAGAAGCTCCTTTGTATAATCATTCTGCGGATGCGCAAACAGTTCTTCCGTCTCCGCGTTCTCCACAATCCGGCCTTCTTTCATCACGAGAACCCGGTCGCACATCTGATAGATCACGTTGAGGTCATGCGAGATAAAGAGAATCGAGAGCTGAAGCTCCTCCTGAAGCTGAACCATCAGCTCCATGATCTGCTTCTGAATCGTCACATCGAGAGCGGAAACCGGTTCGTCGGCAAGGATCAGACGTGAGCCCTGGATCAGTGCGGCCGCGATGCTGACTCTCTGGCGCTGGCCGCCGGAGAGCTCATGCGGGCGGCGTTTCAGGTGCTCTGCGGAGAGGCCGACTCTTTCGGCCATCGCAAGAACCCGTTTTTTTCGTTCTTCTTTTGGAACCTTCTGCATCCGAAGCGGCTCCTCTAAATCCAGGAGATTTTCTTCGCAGGATTCAGGGAAGAAAACGATCCTGGAAAATCATCTGCGGATGGTCGACCTGCGAAATTATTTCGCCCTCATCTGGGCGGATAAATCCTAAGATCACTTTGGAGAGTGTCGATTTTCCGCATCCGCTCTCTCCGACGAGACCGAGAATTTCATTTTCATGAAGCTCGAAAGAGATATCATGAAGCACCGTTTTTCTCTGCTTTCCCTCCTGATAGGAGGCAGAAATATGGCTGACTTTCAGAATGTTGTTCGGACTGATTTCTTCCATGGGTTATTTCTCCTTTTCCGCCGGCGGAGCAGCTTTTTTGTCAGAGCCTGTCGGCCATTGAGCTGTTGGAGCGATTTTGATTCGCTTTCGCAGCGATGTTCGTCGGTTCGGAATTGCATCGAGCAGGCGGCGGGTGTAGTCTTCCTTCGGGTGGAAAAAGACATCGTCCACACTGCCGGATTCCACAATCGTCCCATGATTCATGACGATGACCCGGTCACAGAGCGAACGGATGACGCCGAGGTCGTGTGAGATAAAAAGAATCGCCGTGTGATGGCGTTCATTGATTTTTTTCAGCAGCTTTAAGATCTGCGACTGAATCGTCACATCAAGAGCTGTTGTCGGCTCGTCTGCAATCAGAAGCTTCGGTTCTGTAATGAGTGCCGCAGCGATCATCACCCTCTGGCGCTGACCGCCGGAGAGCTGGTGAGGGTATTTTTTGCAAAGCTTTTCCGGGTCGGGAAGCTCGACCTCATGCATTATGGCAAGAACCTTTTCATGACGTTCTGCCGGTGTGCAGCTCTCATGGATCAGCAGTCCTTCTGCAATCTGTTCTTCAATGGTCAGAACCGGATTTAAAGAGGTCATCGGTTCCTGAAAAATCATGCTGATTTCTTTTCCGCGGATGCGCTGCAGATCCTGGCTGGAAGCGTGCGCAACGGAAGAATCTTCGTAGAGAATTTCTCCGCCGGATACGGCAGAATTTTCCTTTAAAAGGTGCAGAATGGAGAGCGCCGTCTGGGTTTTGCCGGAACCGGATTCCCCGACAATGCCAAGCGTCTCACCTTCTTCTAAGGAAAAGGAGATGCCTTTTACCACTTCGGTCGGTGGCGTGGTATCGTAAAATGCAATTTTTAAGTCACGTACATCGAGAAGTGCCATATCAGTTACCGCCTTTCTTCTGTAATCCGTCGCCGAGGAGCGATACGCCAAGCGCCAGTAAAATGACGGCAAGACCGGGGAAAACAGAGCCCCAGGGAGCAGTCATCAGATACGTCTGGGATTCTGAGAGCATCCGTCCAAGCGAGGCATCGGGCGGCTGGACACCGATGCCGAGAAAGCTCATGCCGGCCTCGGAGAGAACGGCGTTGTTGAAACCGATTGCTGCCATCGAAAGAAGGGACGGGACCGTATTTGGCAGGATATGTACAAATATGATCCGAAGATGGGAAACACCCATCAGACGGGCACTTTTGACATAGTCCATATCTTTGCGTGCGAGAAATTCGCTTCTGGTGATACGTGCAAAGCTCGGAATGAATACGATACCGAGTGCAAGGATCACGTTGTATTTGCCGGGACCCAGCAGCGCGATAAATACCAGCGCCAGCAGGATTCCCGGAAAGGAAACAATGACATCGTTTATGCGCATCAGGATTTCGTCAATCCATCCGCCAAAATACCCGGTGAACGCACCGACGAGGACGCCAATGGTTCCGCCGAGCAGCAGAGTAGCGAAAGCGACGAAGAAGGTTGTACCGGTTCCTTTTAAGACGCGGCTGAAAATATCGCGTCCAAAGTGATCGCAGCCGAACGGGTGCGACAGAGAGGGAGCAGCAAACTTGGCTGCGCCGTTCATTGCATCCGGGTCGTACGGTGTGTAGAAAAAGCCGATCAGAAGAAACAGAAGCATAAAAGCGGTGAGAACAGCTCCGATGATCAGCGTGAGATTGCGTTTCTTTTTCATAATGAAAACCCTTTCCTTTGTCGTGGGCGGCTCCCCATGACCTTTCGGTCGCGGGAGCTGATGATCGAAAGCTCCCGTCAGTCTTTTACGCGGATACGCGGATCAATTCTGCCATACAGCAGATCTACCACGAAATTGATGATAATAATGAGGGCGGCGATCAGTACAAGGATGCCCTGAACCACGGGGTAATCGCGGTTGGAGATCGAAGTGATCAGAAGATTGCCCATGCCCGGAATCGAAAAAACCTGTTCCAGAATAATGCTGTTTGCCACAATATCTGCGATTGTCATGCCCCAGAAGGTCAGTACCGGAATCAGGCGTTTTTCAGCACATGGTGATACATAACACGGCGTGTACTGTTTCCGCGGGAATAGGCGGTGCGCACATAGTCGGCATCGAGCTGCGAGAGCACAGAGCTGCGCAGCATTTTGACAGCCATGGAACAGCGCGGAAGTGCAATGGCGGCAGACGGTGCAACAAGATAACCGATAAAACCGGAAAAATTTTCAGAAATCGGCACATAGGCGCCCGGCTGAAACCATTTGAGAATCAGACCGAAAAGATACGTGATCAGAATACCGATGAAAAATCCCGGCACAGACATGATCACCTGATTGATCGTCATGATCAGCCGGTCCAGATGGCCTCCGGCGTGCTGTGCTGTGAAAATGCCGATGGGAATCGAGACAACAAGGATCATCAGGAATGCGATAACGGTGATAGCATGGTAATCGGAACTTTATCGCGGATCAGTTCTCCGACCGGCATCGAGTACGAATACGAGGTGCGAGATCTCCATGAAAAAAGCCGGTTACCCACGAAGCATACCGTTCCAGAACCGGCCGATCCAGTCCCATTTCCTTTTGCAGAGCCTCAATCCGCTCCGGCGTCGCTCCGTGCCAAGCTGCGATTTTGCCGCATCTCCGGGTATGACGGAAAAGGCAAAGAACGATAAAAAGGATACAAGAAGCAGCGTAAGAAGGAGAGAGCCGAATTTCTTTGCAATGTATTTCATGAATGGAAATTCCTCCTTGTGTAATGTAGGATACTCCGGGAATTTTTCCCGGCTTATAAAAGCAGGCACAGAAAAGCTTCGGGCGTATCGGCTGAAGGTTTTCGTGCACGTCATTTTTATTGTAGACAATGCAGGTGTAAATAGCAAGATAAAATTGGAATATCTCGAATTACAGAATAACAGGAAAAGGCCTCTTGCATAACCGGTGTGGATGATGCAAAAAGCCTTTGATAAATGCCTTCGATAAATCCCCTGTTTAGTTTTCCATTTCCCGTCCGAGATACGTTGCCGCTACCTGGAGGAGCTTTTTTTCCGTGTCGCCCGGCAGGGACTCCCTGTCTTTGCCGCAGAGAATGACCGAACCGATGGCATCACCGGAGGAGAGAATCGGAAAAATGAGCTCCGGCAGAGGAGTAGTATTGTCTGTGTTTTCCAAAATTGAAAAATAAGCCTTTTCACCGGGACGCGCAAGTACTGTTTTCCGGTTCAGAATCGCCTCCTCCAGCCGGCTGCTGATGGACTTGCCAAGATAATTTTTCTGTTCCGGCCCGTTTGCCGCCACAATCTGTTCCTGATCCGAAACACAGACGAGACATCCGGTCACCGTTGAAATTGATTTTGTAAACCCTGCTGCGCATTCCGCCAGCTCTTCGATCGGTGAGTATTTCTTCAGGATAATCTCACCCTCCCGTCCGGTATAAATTTCCATGGCCTGTCCTTCCCGGATCCGCATCGTGCGCCGGATTTCCTTGGGAACTACCACACGCCCCAGATCATCAATCCTTCGAACAATTCCCGTCGCTTTCATATGAAATTCCTCCTGTTTCCGCAATGTACTTTCCATAATTTGTGCTGTATGGGTAGTATGTGGAAAAACAGGTGGAATTATGCATGGAAAAAAGAAACAGTATTTCCGCTGTTTGCAGCAATTTCGGAAAAAATACAGTGGAACAGCAGTGGTTAGTCTGGTTGCTCCTTTTACAGAAGACTGCGGTCTTTTCCGAGATAGAACAAAGCGATCGTATCCGGTCCGACGTGGCTTCCGGTGCAGTAATCGTAGGAAGTATTGATAAACTCACGCACCTTCACTCTTTTCTGGATTTCTTCCATCATATAAAGAGATTCCTCATAGGCATCTGCATGTGCGATTCCGACGATCTGCTTTTCCGGTTCTTCGATCGTTTCACAGAAAAGACGGATCAGTTCATTTAAAACGGCTTTGCGTCCGCGGACATTCTTGTAGGAAACAATATAGCCATCTTCACTTCCACGCAGAATCGGTTTGATTTTCAGCATATTTCCGACCACAGCGACACTTCCCTTGATTCTTCCGGTACGGGAAAGATATTTCAGATCGCCGACGGTGAAAACACCGTTCATTTTGCCGACGTAGGTTTCCAGAAGATCTGCCGCTTCGTCTACGTTCATGCCCCGATCGCGCATTTCGCTGGCATAGATGGCGAGGATGCCTGTGCAAGAGAGGCATTCAGGGAATCGACGAGGCGGATTTTACGTTTTCCGCCGTATTCCTCAAGAAGCTCCTCGGCAGCAAGTCTTGCGGAGTTATAAGTTCCGCTGATGTTTTTGCTTAAGGAAAGATAGATGACATCCTGATCTGCCTCAAGAGCGGTGCGGAACGCATCCGCAAAATTTGCGGTGCTGATCAGTCCGGTCTTGATTTCACAGCCGGTGCGCATGGCATTGTAATATTCTTTTCCTTTTGCAAGCTCCTCTTCCGGTGACAGATCCGGGTCGAAGCAGACCAGCTCTTTTCCATTCACAAGATTGACGAAAGAAACGACATGGATATCGTATTTTTTCGCAGTAACAGCAGGCAGATTTGCTGCTGAATCAACAAAAACCTGAAACATACATAAATTCTCCTTTGTAGTGTAAATGTCCCCCAAAATGATGTAACTTTTGATAAGCATTGTAGCACATTGTATCACCAAAGAAGAGAGATTTCAATGGAAGATAGACAACATACTACAAAGGAGTGTGCCGACAAGTTGATTCCTGAAATCATCTGTTTTCGGAAGAAATTTGACCAGGTATCAATGCATAGTAATAATGACCAAAAACGGCAGACGTATTTTTAGTAAAAACCGCTTTTGAAATAAAATCGTTTTATCTATAAATGAGCAAGTTCGTGATTTTGCATAAAAGAAAGACACCTTGATTCTTGATGTTGTATAATGAAAGTGACGAAACAAACATTTACAACATTTACGAAAGAAGGTGCCTCTTGCAAATACTATACATCATTCTTTATTCATATACAACCAGCTTAAGCAATTAAGGATAGAGTAACTTACTGTCAGTTGGAGAGTTGCAGAAGATTCCCTGCTATGAACTTGACCAGATTGTTTTCTCATAGTCTACTTCTCCCACAGTGTTTTGGTAGCATTTCGTATTTGCTGAAGGTACATGAAAGTGTTCTCCTGTTAAATAATATTCTGTAAGTTATTTTCTATAGATATCCGCTGATAGTAGGTATCTATGATATCCTGCAAAGTAATCGTATTCATTTTTTCTTCGGCAGCCTTTTGAATTTCATTATAAAATCCCTGCAAAGATAACTGAATGTTAATACCAACGCCACAATCTGGATTGGTATGAGTATCTAAATGAAGCAATGGTTTATCACCTTCAACTGCTTTATAAATATCCAGCAATGTAATCTGATCGGCTGGTTTTGAAAGAGAAGGACGGGCATGTCCGGCTACACTGGTCATAAGTTCAGCTTTTTTTAGTTTTAACATAAGCTGGCGTACAAAGCCGGGATTTGTATGGACACTTTCTGCAATTGAGGCACTGGAGAGGGATTTTTCCTGGTTGATAGCAATCAGAACCATCACATGAACAGTATCACTTAATTTCGTTGAATATTTCATGATAAGAAACTCCTTGTAGTATGATATAATGATCTTGTTTTCACGTTTTTGGGATGAAAATATTTCTGGTTTGTTTAAAACATCCTAAGTTCTCAACAGTTCTTTTTAATGTGTTGATAAACTGTACATTTTTTAATGCTTTGATGATTGTAAATAATATAATTACAACTATAATGGAGATTAAAGGAAAAGTCAACACAGATACTATAAATGCTCACAAAGGAGAACTTATGGAATACAAAAATCAAACAGAAAATCGTGCATTTCAGGAAATGTTGCAGGCAGCAGTAAAACGGCTGCAAAATCGTTCCGGAGAGGAGATTGCTGCAAAAAGCGGGGCTGTTTTCATAGCAGCCGGAATGTGCTTGAAGTACTGAGTTTTTATGAAACAATTGAAATTCAACTCCCTGAGTTTCGTATTAACTCAAACGTGGACGAATGGCATTATCTGACATTGCTGCATTATCTGGATATGCCGATGGCACAGAAGGCTCACAGAAGCTCATTACTTTTGGTAACCTGAAAGATGGATTGATACGGGGAACCAAGTTTGACCGGACTGCAGAGCAGAAACTGGAAAAGCTTTTGCAGGATAAAGATCCTGAGAAAATTCAGAAAGCATGTAAAAACCTGGGTGCAGAATTCACAGAGACAAAGGCGGATCTGTGTGCTGTTTTTCCAGTTCTGCCAAGATATCCGGTAACTTTAAAGATATGGTTTGCAGATGAAGAATTTCCTGCATCTGGCAAAATATTTCTTCAGGATTATGCCGATCATTATCTGAGTGTAGAAGATGCGGTAACAGTTGGAGAAATTTTGTTGCAAAAATTATCGGAAGCATTTTCTTCTCTCTGATCATGAATCAGAAAACTTTCCAGCCCGGATTTGATAAATTTGTCGATTACTGTCTGAATCTGTTTCCAGTCATTACAGTGATTGCGGAGCATCAGTCTGTTGATGGAAAGGCAGCCATTCATTTGAAAATAAAAAACCGATTCTGCCTGTTCAAAGGTCAGGAGGCTGTGTGACATAAGCCAGGTCACATAGCCTTCTTTTATATTTTCTGCTATTTTTTCCAGAAGAATAGGGGCAATTGCATCATCCAGAAACAGTGCCCTGTATTGTGATTCCATCTGTATTTTCTGACAGAACGGATAGGAACAGCTTTTTTGATTTAGACAGAATAAATGATCTACAGTTGTTAACATATCCTGAGTCATATCATTAAAAATATCTGATAATACATCATGGATATCGTAGTAATGAAGATAAAAAGTGCCACGGTTGATTTCAGCATTTTTGCAGATCTCTGTAACTGTAATTTTCGTAAAACTTTTCTGCTTTAACAATTCTAAGAACGTATCTTTTATGGTTTGCCTGGTATAGCGGGTACGACGATCTTGTTTTTTCGTTTTTTCTGACATTATATACTCCTGTATTATTTGGGATCATATGATTCCTCAACAATTTTTCTGATGTGTTGAGTAACCATACAAATCTCACAGATTGATTATTGTAATTTAACTTGTTGTGCTAGATAAAATAAAATATAAAGAAACTTCAACAAAATATGCTATCCTTTTTGTAGGGAATACAACGAAAGGAGGCATCATTATGTTGAAGTTCCAAGATAATAATACCAC